>Ga0209596_1000490_pt1 | contig 36359 bp, 11 predicted proteins | sample M_130807_MF_Meta_FD_187314 | JGI IMG/M metagenome (GOLD analysis project Ga0209596, IMG submission 187314) | Freshwater microbial communities from Lake Montjoie, Canada to study carbon cycling - M_130807_MF_MetaG (SPAdes) (version 2) | ecosystem: Environmental > Aquatic > Freshwater > Lake... | reverse complement strand
TCAAAGGAAGCCCTATAGATGTGAGAATGGAGTTTTATGATGGAGAGGTGTGCTATAAGACAGAAGAGTTTACAATAAACAAAGACAACTTACACTTGTATAAAAATACAGGCAAGTTTGAATGGAAGAATAAAAAACCAAGAATTAAATTAGTTCACATACAAACAACATTAAACGATGAAAGAGAACAAGCAAGTAGAGATTCCCTTGAAAGAGTTAAAGACCATGGATGGGAATATGTCCTACACACTAATGAGCCCTATGGGGCACTTCCTCCCAAGTATAACTGCCTCAGACCCAATTGTGTTTCAATGGAACTCTTCGATGAACAGAAGGTTCAACAGTATGGCACTGCACTTACCCCAGCACATTATGGATGCTACCAAGCATTCAGAGATGCAATAATAAGTGAGTTTCATGATTGTGACTATCTAATGATATGTGAGGGAGATTGTATTATTGAGACAGACATACAGTTTTTCATACGAAAAGTTGAGCAATGTGCACACTTAATGGGACCAAATGATATCAACTACATGTCTTTTGGTGATAAAGATACATTAGAATATGGCTGGCCACAGAGTCCTGTTATTAAGAATGTAAATGATGATATGTATGTAACAGACCATATCATTGGTTTACAATGTATTATGTTTCCTAAAAAGATTGCTGAGTCTTTAAAATATAAATTAAGAACTCACAAATGGGATGCTGCAGATATGTATTTCAATAACATTTTTGCAGGACCACAAATGGGAATAGTGAAGAAAAGACTCACCACACAAGCAGATGGGTTTTCTTTAATTGACAACATGCAAAAAACATTTAGAAAATGAGAATAGTACACGTAGCTACAGGACTTATCACCATACCACCAAATGGATGGGGAGCTGTAGAAAGACTTACATGGGAATATAAACAGTCTCTTGAAAAGCTAGGAGATGTTGTAGACATTAAATACATGAATGAGCTAGAGAAATGGCCTAATACAATTGTACATGCACACCTAGCTAACCAGGCTTTGCATTGTAGAGACAAAGGAATTCCTTATGTTTATTCTCTACATGATCACCATGTTGAATGGTATGGAGAAGATAGTTGGGTATATAAACAAAACTTAGAAGCTATTAAAGGAAGTGTTATATCTTTTACACACACTGAACATTATATAGACTATTTTAATAAGACAGATAAGCTGTTCTATCTAAGACATGGAGCTAACACAGAGTTCTTTACACCAGAATATAGAATGGGCCCACATAAACTATTGATGATAGCTAACAATGGACTAGCAGGTGATTCAGGATATGATAGAAAAGGATTTAGATGGGGGATAGAAGCAGCTAAACAACTAGATTTACCCATCACTATTGCTGGTCATCCTGATAACCAGAAGTTCTTTGATATACATACAGAGCTTATGGATTATAAAAAGCTTACATTAAAGCTAACAAACCCTACAGATGAAGAGGTGAGAGAGCTCTATCAAGATCATAGCATTTTCTTACATCCATCTATGCTAGAAGCAGGACATCCCAATCTCACATTGTGTGAAGCAGCTAGCTCTTGTATACCTATTGTAGGAACTTATAAAGGATCTAAACATATTCCTGGTATGTGGGTGCTACCAACCATCACTGTAGAGAGTGTAATGCTTGGCATTACAGAAACAATTAAGACATATGAGGTTCGTAGAAATGAGATGGTTGAAGCACGTGATTCATATAGCTGGGACAATGTAGCTAAGATGTTACACAAATACTATGAGAACATATTGAAGATTAATGAAGGATATACATCAGAAAGAACAAGACAATTATATATAAACGCATATGATAACTTATAAATTAACACACGTTAATGGATTACATTTTGAATTATTAGGTGATGAAGGAAAGAATAGAGAATATGATGTTACATTTATAGATAAGAATGTAACAAAACCTATATATGAAACAAAGCTTAAGCCAGGAGGTTGGTCTAGATTAGATAGAAAGTTCTTAGCTGATACATCTATATTCATTAAATATGAAGGACGTACAATCAAGCAAATCAATCTATTAGATGAATTGAAAGGAAAGCGTGTATTCATATCATTTGAATCTTCTTCTTTAGGAGATAGTCTTGCCTGGATACCCTATTGTTTAGAGTTTAAGAATATATATAAATGTGATGTAATAGTGTCTACATTCAAGAATGAGTTGTTGGAAGCTGCCTATCCTGAATTAGAATTTGTAGGAAGAGGAATAGTGGTGACAAACATTGTAGCAATGCTAGAAATAGGTTGGTTCTGGGATAGGAATAAGGAGCCCATCAACCCCATCACCATACCATTACAACAATCAGCTAGTAACATCCTTGCTCTACCATTTAAAGAAATCTCTCCTAGAATAGCATTTACACCAGGAGAAAGACCTGTAGTAAATGAATACATATGTATATCAACTAGATCTACAGCACAATGTAAACACTGGTACTACTGGCCAGAGCTAATTCAAAAACTAAAAAGCTGGGGATACAGAGTGTTTGAGATGTCTCAAGAAGCTGATGAGCTAGGAGCAGAGACATTAGAGGATAAATCATTACAAAATGTAATGAACTATCTACATCATGCAGATATGTTTATAGGCCTTTCTAGTGGCATTAGCTGGCTAAATTGGGCACTTAATAAACAGACAGTGATGATATCTAACTTCACAAGAGCAGACCATGAATTCACCTCTAATTGTATTAGAATTACTAATACAGATGTATGCTATGGCTGTTGGAACAACCCTATGTTTAAGTTTAATAAAGGGGATTGGACATGGTGCCCTGAACATGAAAATAGCCCTAGACAATTTGAATGTCATAAGGCTATTTCCTTAGAATCAGTGATAGAAAAGATTATTCCTCTATTGGAACAATCTTTGCATCTTCCACTTTACCAAGAAGTTTTTCAAGAAGAATAGGAAAATAATCATCTGTTTCAATACTGAATAATTCTTCCACCTTTAACTTAGGAACATCAATATTCTTTTCAATAGACTCTAGTTCCTGAATTCTTTTAATCAATTCTGGCTGGTCTTCTGGTGATACAGAGATGTTTTCACCCTCTTGTGTACCAAGCTCTTTAAAGATTTCCATTCTAGCTTCTTCATAATGCTTCATTTCTTCAGAAAGCTTTTTATTTAACTCATTGTTTAGTATGTATTTAGCACGAATACTAAGCTTGTGAGAAAGGATTCCTTTAGTTCTTTCTCCTGTCTCACGATTTACACGACCATTTAATTCTTCAAATAATACAGCAATTTCTCCTAATGTTAATTTCATAAATATATTGGTTTTTTGTTAAGAAATAATTGTAAGGTTTAATTGAGCTGCAGCCCAAGTGTATGCCCAATCATTTGCATCCACAGCAGCATCCCAATCTAGGTAGTCCTGTCCTGACATAGTTAATGATCCTGTAACCAACTGATTGTACATAGGGTACATTGGTGTAGGAGGTGTTGGGGGTGTAGGAGTTGGGATAAGCTCATTTAACTGATACTGAAAGTTTGCACTTGTGGATAGGTTGTCATAATTAGACGTTAACACAAATTGTGTTGCTATTTTCTCTTCGCCATTTTGCCAAGAGGAAATTGGTTCGATTGTTTTTGCCATGTTGGTTTTGTTTTTTTTATTTATAATTTATAATACAAAGATATGTATTTATTTATTTAATATCAATTTTAATTCATTAATTTCAGCCTTTAATTCTTTTATAGAATTAACTAATACAGGAATAAGCTCACTATTAGCTATAGCATACACCCCTCTATTTTTATCATACATAACCGCTTCAGGTATAATGTCTAGCATATCTTGAGCTGAAAATCCTATATGGAAGTTAGGGTCATTACCACTTCTTTTTTCTATAGGTAGGTCATATTTATACCTAATTGTGTTCATTTTAAGCACTTCTGATAAGCCATAGGTGGATGGTGTCACCTCTTTTTTATATCTAATATCAGACACAGAACCATAGGTAGCATATAATGTATCAGCATATATTAAACTACCGCCTCCAGTACCACCATTTAAATCAAACCATTGAGCCCAATATCCATACCATAAGTATCTATACCTACCTATTTGTCTTTCAGCCCCACCCCATTGAACATCACCATTACCTGAATTAACCCCTTGGGAATACGCTAATCCTGGAATAGTCATATCACCATTAGCTAAATTTAATTGCCATCTATTAGCAGCAGCACTCCAACCACCAATACGCATATAATTATCATCATCCAATCCAAAGTTTACAGCATAATATCCCCCTCTATGGAAAGACATAAATGCTGAGTTATTACCTGATGAATATGCTTGTAATTTTGCGGAGTTAGAATTGTTTACAGCTTGTCCACCTTGGTTTGTTTCAAAATAATTTATCCCAGTCCAAGTATATGTCCCACCTACAGCACTTGATATGCTGTTTGTATTAGCAGAATTTCCACTAATTGATATTCCCCAAGTACCACTTGCACCTCCTCCTGTTAGTGTTGGTGCATATGAGTTGTAGTTACTGCTATTTAAATAATACACCCACGCTCCATAACTACCACCTGTTATATTTCTTGTAGCTAATCTATTAGCATTATCTTCCCATCCCCAAGCTACTTGTGTTCCCCAATAATTACTTCCATTAGTATGTCTAAAGTTTTGTTGTATCCACCAAGACCCCCCCGGATTATTAGTTCCATTTGCTCCAACATCGCCCCCATATCTTGCAGTTCCTGCAGGAGTATTTTGAAAATCACTGTTCCAAGAACCTGTAGAACCTGTTTGTTGAATATAATTACTACTATTTAAATATGTAGCAGAAGTTGCAGAAGTTGCTGTAGTAGCTGAAGCAGCATTACCATTATATTGTGAACCATTAGAACTAATATAATATGTAGCTCCATTTAAATATATAATACCATTATTATAATAATTTAAATACATAGAATTGCCACTTCCTGCATCCATATGTAAATTACCATTGGTAGATTGAACTACTGCAATTAAAGCAGAACCACCACCCCCATTTCCACCTAATTGTATTATTCCACCCCATGTAGCATTAGCCTGAGTTAAAAATGAAGAGTTCTGTGCTGCTGTTGCAGTGGCAGCATTACCTCCAATACTTAATGAACCAGCTGTTCCTGTAAGTCCTGCACCTGAACCATTAAATTGAGATGCTGTATGTGTTCCTGAAGAATAAAAGTTTCCATTTATAAACATTGTATGCTTTATACTCCAGTTAGTAGCATCTACTCCACTCGGAGCGAAATAATGTTGTATATCTCCAACCCCATCCATGTGTCTTAACCACATATTATTAGATGTTGTGCTTCTAAATGTCATTGAAGGATAAGCTCCTCTAATGTTTATAGCACCTTCATTTGGATTTGCCCCTGCCCAATCACCAATTACTTGAAGCCTATAGAGTCTACTTGTACCATTTGGGTCTAAATAATAAGCTGTATCATTAGAGTCATAAAAGATTGGAGCACGCATAGAAGCATTTGCTTGCCATACACCATTATTTAAAATCCATCCTGATGTATAAGCTGCACTAAAATTTGTTCCACCAACCCCTTCTCTAAATACCCATCCTCTTCCAGGTGTATCCATTGTTAAGTAGGTATTATATCCATCTCCACTTCCTGTTGGGTTTGTAAAATTACCACCATTAGATTTAAAACCAATAGCAGAAGTAGTGGTCATACTTCCACCCCAAAAAGTAATTTGGTTTGTTGTTCCTGTACTACTACTATCTCCTCTTATAGCTAGTCCCCAAAGACTACTATAACTATTTGGGTCTAAATAATATGATGTGTCGTTTGAATCATAGAAGATAGGAGCTCTAAAGTCACCACTTGTTTGATAAGTTCCTGTACCTCCTGTTTTGTTTGTAAGATTATTAAAATCTACAGAACCTGCACTACCTGATGTACTGTCTGAAATTCTTGCACTATCTACTCTTACACCATATGTACCTGACCCATTCCATCCCATTAATGTAGGATAAGTAGCAACCCATGCATTAGTAGCATTTGTAGAACTTACACCTGTTCCACTTGGAGAAGTGGATGCTGATGCATCAAAAATAACATGACTATTGCCATAGTTTTTCCAAGCTAACAATCCTACAACATTACCAATAACTGTAGAACTATTCCAAGTTGTTTGACTTGTTGAAGGAACATAATATCCATCTATTATTTGACTTCTAAAATGAGCAGGTGTTGATTTTCTTAAATAGTTATCAGATGTATTTTGTGTCCATATTTGACCTATGGTGGGATTCTCAGAGTTACCTGCAGAAGCATTGAAATAAGTACCTAATATATAAGCACCTGTAATATTTCCTGTCATAGTAAGAGAACCTGCTTGGTCCATTACAAATACTTGAGTGCCAGCAGCATTTCTTATTTGAAAGTTTGTTTGAGAAACTATATTGTAAGAACCTACACCTGTAGTTCCGCTTGTATTAAATGATATTACAGCAGTTGAGCCTGGGAGTCTAATATTTTCATTATAGTTTCCTCCAGGACCTTGAGCTATTAACAATCCTGAATATAAATTACTTCCAACTGTTACAGTGGTACCATCATCTGTTATGTTGCTATTACCAATTGTTGTAGCTCCTGTGAACTTAGCTACATAGTTTGTTGTACCACTTATAGTGCCTGCACCAGAGCTTCCTGAACTTCCTGAACTGCCACTTGTTCCACTGCTTCCTGATGAACCACTGCTTCCACTTGATCCACTACTTCCACTGCTTGCAGATGTTCCACTGGAACCACTAGAAGCACTTGAACCACTAGAGCCAGCTGTTCCAGAGCTTCCACTTGATCCGCTTGAACCAGAGGTGCCACTAGATCCTGAACTTCCTGATGAAGCACTCGTACCACTAGACCCACTAGATCCTGAAGAGCCTGAACTGCCTGAAGATCCACTTGAAGCAGATGTTCCACTAGTTCCACTTGATCCTGAGCTTCCTGCTGTACCTGAGCTTCCACTAGAACCACTTGTAGCACTTGTACCACTAGACCCTGATGTTGCACTAGTTCCTGAGCTTCCACTGCTTCCTGATGTTCCTGATGAACCAGATGACCCACTGGTTGCAGAAGACCCACTAGTTGCAGATGTACCACTAGATCCACTTGACCCTGATGTAGCTGATGTTCCTGAAGAACCATTTGTACCTGAACTTCCTGAGGAAGCACTTGTACCAGAACTAGCTGATGTACCTGAACTCCCACTAGATGCTGATGAACCACTAGTTCCAGCTGTAGCTGAGCTTCCACTTGTTCCACTGCTTGCTGAACTACCACTAGAACCAGATGTACCAGAGGTTCCATCCCCTCCACTAGCACCATCTAAATTTATTATCCATGCACTATATGTTCCTCCTCCTGTTACACTTGTTGGAGCAGCAAACACTAATGCTCCTGTTATAGCATTATATGATATGATTTCACACTCTTGGAAATTAAAAGCATCATACACCACAATGATTGATTGAGCCACTGTATAAGCAAGGGCTGTTCCAACCGTAATTGTTCCTGCGTTACCAAGAGTAAATGTTGTTGTTGATGTGGTGGCATACTTATCTCCTGATAGTCCTGAAGAAGCACTTGTTCCAGATGAACCACTAGTTGCTGAAGACCCAGAACTTCCTGATGTACCACTAGACCCACTAGAACCACTGCTTCCTGATGATGCACTAGTTCCAGATGACGCACTAGTTCCACTAGATCCACTTGTTCCTGTTGTTCCACTTGAACCTGACGTACCACTAGACCCATCAGTTCCTGAAGAACCAGAACTTGCACTCGTACCACTAGTTCCACTAGAACCACTACTTGCAGATGTACCACTAGAACCACTAGATCCAGAGCTCCCTGAAGAAGCACTTGTACCTGAACTTCCAGACGTACCAGAACTGCCTGATGACCCACTTGTACCACTAGTTCCTGAACTAGCTGATGTGCCACTAGACCCATCAGTACCACTTGAACCATCTGTTCCTGAGCTGCCAGAGGTTCCTGAGCTTGCACTAGAACCAGATGAACCAGATGAACCTGATGTACCACTAGAACCTGATGAACCAGAGCTTGCTGATGTACCTGAGCTACCTGAAGATCCTGATGTTCCACTTGAACCACTAGAGCCATCTGTTCCTGAACTTCCTGATGTTGCTGATGTTCCACTAGAGCCAGATGTACCAGAGCTTCCGCTTGTTCCATTTGTACCACTAGTACCACTACTTGCTGATGTTCCATTAGTTCCACTAGTACCACTAGACCCACTTGTACCACTAGAACCATCTGTTCCATGTGTACCACTAGTACCACTACTTGCAGATGTACCTGATGTTGCTGATGACCCACTTGAACCAGAGCTTCCAGATGTACCACTTGTTCCATTCTTTCCACTAGTTCCACTTGTTCCTGTTGAGCCTCTTCTACCACTTGTACCACTAGAACCAGATGTACCACCAGTTCCTGAACTTCCTGTATAACCACTTGATCCAGATGTGCCATTTGTTCCACTAGTTCCACTGCTTCCATTTGTTCCAGATGTACCATTAGTACCAGACGTACCAGTGGTACCAGACGTACCACTAGTACCAGAGGTACCAAATCCTGCAGTAGCAAAAGCTGCTTCTATTTTTTCTAGAGCAGTTTGGATATTATCATTAGTATTAATCCCTGTATATATCAAATTAGGACCCTCATAGAATACACAAACGGCATTCAATATCACTGGACACATTTCTGCTGAGCAAGATATATTCATATAATCAATTGTTTAATTTATTATAACTACACCTAATTGAGTAGCTGACCATTCATATATGTACTGATTTCCATCTGCACTTGAGTTATAGGTTTCATAGTCTGTACCACTTAAACTTAAATTACCAGCTTGTAATTGTTGATTAGTTTCGCTTAATAATTGATAATAGATAGTTATGCTTGTACTAAAGTTATCTTGACCTACGCAACTTAATTGTGTTGCTGTTCCTAAATTTAGTGGAAATACCACTGGTTGTATTTGTTTCATATTTTAATTTTGTAATGATAAATAAGTAACATTAAAAGTAGTACTAGAACCAATAGCGTGTGTTACTTGTATGTTTGCACCAGACCTAGTAACAGTAATATTTGCCGTTCCTAGTGTTGCGTTTAATAAATTGTAATTAGTATCAATAGTGCCAATAGTACATATAGCAGTAAAAGCAGCATTAGTTGTGCCGCCACTAGCTGGACTTATAGTTAGCATACCTATACCTTGTCCTGCAACCATAGTATAAACAGTAGTTGCGGAAGCATTAGGAACGCTAACTTGAGCTGTAGTAGTAAAAATCATACCAATTACTGTAAGGCTACCAGTAAATTTACCACTACCATTTACTTGCAATTTATTAACTGTGTCATCAGTAGTAGTTCCTATTAATACATTGCCTCCACTTGTAAAATTCATTGTTCTAGCCTTATTGTATCCTAATGATAATTCATAAGAACCATCACTAAACATTCCAACATATCCTGCACCAGTATATATACCTCCTTGACCTCCGCTTGTAAAATTACCTAACGCATAAAAATTAAAACCTGCTGCATTATTATATGCTCTAACATAAGAACTACCTAAATCAATGTCTAATTTATAACTAGGACTTTTAGTACCTATTCCAACATTACCCGCTGTTGGTTGTAAACTTATTGGTGAGGGGTACGACGTATATGAATTTTGTAAAGTAATAGCATACGGAACAGAAGTCATAGTTTGAATCATAAGTTGAACTCCGTAAGCTTGGTCACCAATTGCAGCCGCAGCATTAGCCAAAGAAACTGTATCACTATTAGCTTTACTAATATCAAGTTTTGCCACAGGACTACTTGTTCCTATACCTACATTGCCTGTGGATGCTATGGTAAGTCTAGTTACTGAATTAGTAAGTAGTTTAAGTGTTCCTGAAGCTCCTACTGCGTCAACTCTCATTTCATTAGCAAGACTATATAATTCCCCATAAAGAACCTCTCCTGTTTTAAAGTCAATAACTGAACCACTTGTTCCGTTAATAGTTATTGTATTAAGATTTGTATAAACACTTGGACTTGCAGTACCAACTCCAAAATTACCACTAAAAGTGGCACTTGTTCCACTCAATGCACCTGTTAAAGTTCCCCCTGTTAATGGAAGGTAACCACTTAATGCACTACCATAGTTAGGAATATTTAAAGTGTTTGAACTAAAGGTCGCTGCACCACTTGTTCCTGTGGTTGTTAAGGTTATTGTTCCCTGCTTTGAATTAAATGTACTCCAATCCGCAGAAGCCAATGCCCCCCTATTCGCTGCACTTGCAGTTGGGACATTTAAAGTAATTACAGGGGTTGTTGTACTTGTTGCAACTGTTGAACTTAAATCCGTTCCACTTGTACCTATTGTTAAAGCAGCTACAGATGTTACAGTTCCCACCCCTGCACCACCAACTAAAGCCAAAGTACCTGTTGCACTTGGTAAAGTATAAGCATAAGTTCCATTACTAATTGTTGAACCTAAAGTCAATATCCCACTGACCTTAGCTGTACCTGTTACTTCAAATTTATATGTACCACTAGGTGCTGCTCCTATACCTATATTATTAGATGAGTCTTGGAAGATTCCATTCACATAATTACCAAGCTTAAAAGTATTACCCATATTATTTTATTTTTTATTTGCAGCTACTTTAATTCTAGTTTGATTAATCTATTAGATAGTTCTTGAATGATTTGGTTTTGCTCTTGAATAGCTTTTACTAGGACTGGAAGAATATAGTCTGGAGTTATTGTTAAATAATGGCTTCCATCTTCTGCTAAATCATCTTTTTCAACTACCATTTCAGGGATTAATGGTTTTAAATTTTGAGCAGTAAATCCTAATCTTTTTACCGCTGAATCATCATCTGTTTTAAAATGATATTTAACAGGATTTATTTGTAGTATTTCTGCTAATCCTTGTGTAGCTTCAAAATTCTTTTTTAATCTTTCATCGGAAGAACCATTTGTCCAAGAAACACCTGTATTTGCTACATAAGGCCCTGCTGTATATGAAATAGCATTTCCTGCTGTTCCTGAAGCTGCTGTATATGTTCTTATTTGGCCACTTAGTCCACCATATATTTTAGTAGCATATCCATTTAAAACATAGTTACCATCTTCAACATTTACTTTTGTATTTGCATTCCAAGCTATATATCCTCCACCTGAATTACAATCTGCATTGAAATACATCATTGATGGATAGCCTCTACCATATCCAACCATTAAAGTTCCATAAGTTGATGTTACGTTACCACTTAAAAAAGCTCCTGTTCCATTTGACCCACCTTGTGCATCTAAAACAGCAGTAGGGTCAGCAGAACCAATAGATAATTTAGTAGTAAATCGAGCATCACCTGTTGAGGCTATTTTTAAAGCAGGAGTACTATAAGTTGTTCCCCCTACTGTTGTTGATGGAGTAATTTCAAAAGTATTAGCAGTGCTATATTGTGCTGCTACAAGCCAACTCACAGTAGTAGAAGAAGTAAGCATTTGCATACCACAATTTCCACCTGTAGTTTGTAAAATTAATGGAGTAGTACTTGTAGTTAAAAATGTACCTGTTCCTGCTTGAAGTGTTGAACTAAATGTAGCTGCTCCTGTAGAGGCTATGGTAAGTCTTATTGTAGGAGATGATGATACGCTTGCAGTCCAAAATCTTAAATCACCACTATTTCCTGCTCCATTAGCATATACATCAATTCTTGCAGTATTGTAATTCCCTACACCTAAATAATTTACCCAATTTATATGTCCAACAACATTATTAGCATTTACATTACCGCCTAAATCAATTCCTGTTAATCCGTCATTAGATACCGTTGCAATTGAACCTAATGAAGGATTAGTTATACCTGCACCGGGTCTTGTTCCAACGTGTAATAGAGAGAAAGGGCCTGTATTACCTATACCTACAAAAGCTCCTCCATCAATATACATAGCATCATTCCAAACACCTGAAGTTGCTGAATGTGATTGCAATATTAATGCTGATTGATTTCCTGTTGTGTTAGCACTTCCTATTCTTGAACTACCATCTCCATATTGAGTTCCTATTTGTATGTATGTTCTACTTGATGGGCTACCATAATTTGCAGCAGCAAAGTTTCCAACAGTTTGCGTTGCGGTTGTACTTGAATAAACATCTAATTTATAACTCGGTGTAACTCCTAATCCTAAATTGCCTGAAGATGAAAGACGCATTGTTTCTGTGCCACCATTTGTTTTAAATACTATTCCATCTGCACTTTGTATTCTTGCACTTAATCCACTTGCAAAATTATCAGTTCCAAATTGTGCGTGGCTTGTAGAACTAACCATAATATCTAACTGCCCACCCCAAGCACCTTGAATAGCTAAATTTGTTTTATTTGCATAAGAAATAGGACTAACTGTATTTATCCCAATATTACTTCCATTATCATAAACTAAACTATTCCCTATTGTACTTGCACCTGTAAATTTAGCTACATAATTAACTGTTCCACTAATGGTTCCTTCACCACTTGTACCAGCTGATCCACTTGTTGCTGATGTACCACTAGAAGCTGAAGAGCCACTGGTTCCAGAAGAGCCACTAGAGGCTGATGTTCCACTAGAGGCTGATGTACCACTAGACCCACTAGATGCTGATGTTCCTGATGAACCACTAGAACCACTAGACCCAGATGTGCCACTAGTAGCAGAAGACCCACTAGTACCACTAGATCCACTAGAGGCTGATGTTCCACTTGAACCACTTGATGCACTTGTTCCAGAAGAGCCACTAGATGCAGAGGTGCCTGAAGAACCACTGGTTCCACTGCTTGCTGAACTACCAGATGTTCCTGATGTACCACTAGATCCTGTAACACCTGTTACATAAGCCACTACATCCACAATATCATTCACCTGACATGGTGTAACTAATACAATAGTTGTTCCTGTGGTTGCTGTGAATTCTACAGGAGCGAGTTTAGAACCGTTATAATACACATCCACCTGTCCTACATTATAGGTTACAGTGAATGTTGTTTGTGCTGCTGTTGCTGTAAATGTGGTTTCCACCCTTGCATTAGGGTCAGGAGTGAGACCACTTGTTCCTGCTGTACCACTTGTACCACTAGAACCATTAGTGCCACTAGAACCATCTGTTCCACTTGTACCACTAGAACCACTTGTTCCTGTTGTACCAGCTGAACCACTACTTCCACTTGACCCACTAGATCCAGATGACCCACTAGATCCACTTGTACCAGAACTACCTGAAGATCCAGAGCTTGCTGATGTACCTGAGCTTCCAGAGGAGCCACTAGTTGCAGATGAACCAGAGCTTCCTGAGCTTGCTGATGTTCCATTAGTACCACTAGTAGCAGAACTACCTGATGTACCACTTGAGCCATCTGTACCACTTGTTCCTGAGCTTCCACTAGTTCCACTAGAACCACTACTTGCAGATGTACCACTTGAGCCATCTGTACCAGATGTACCACTAGAGCCACTAGTACCTGAAGATCCTGTTGATCCACTAGATCCACTAGAACCAGTTACACCACTAGACCCACTAGAACCACTTGAGCCTGATGTACCACTAGAACCATCACCACCTGATGCACCATCTAAATTCACTGTCCAACTTGCATACGTACCTGAACCTACAGTTCTTGTTGGAGCTAAGAAGGTTAAAGAACCTGTTCCTGAATTATATGTTAAAACCTCACACTCTTGAAAGTTAGAGGTGTTATAAACCACAATAATAGATTGAGCAGGTGTGTAGGCTAATCCTGTAGCTACAATAATTGTTCCTGCATTACCTAATGTGAAAGATGTGACAGACGTGGTAGCATATAAGTCACCAGAGTTTCCTGCTGTACCAGCTGTACCACTTGAACCAGAGGTTCCTGATGTACCACTGGTTCCGCTAGAACCATCCGTTCCACTTGTACCACTTGTTCCACTAGAAGCACTAGTTCCACTAGAACCATCTGTGCCACTACTTCCTGAGCTTGCTGATGTACCAGAACTTCCAGATGTACCACTGCTTCCATCTGTACCTGAGCTTCCATCTGTACCACTAGACCCATCTGTACCACTGCTTCCATCTGTACCACTAGATCCTGATGTTCCACTAGATGCTGAAGAGCCTGAAGAACCAGAACTGCCTGATGTTCCACTAGATCCAGAAGACCCACTAGAAGCACTTGTTCCAGAGCTTCCACTAGACCCACTAGATGCTGAAGAGCCACTAGTTCCACTAGTACCAGAGCTACCATTTGTTCCACTAGTTCCATTTATTCCTCCTGTTCCAGAGCTTCCATTTGTTCCAGAGCTTCCATTTGTTCCACTTGTTCCACTAAAACCATTTGTACCTGATGTAGCTGATGATCCAGATGTTCCTGCTGACCCACTAGTTCCTGATGAAGCAGAGCTTCCAGATGTACCACTTGAGCCATTCTGTCCATTTGTTCCATTAACCCCACTAGTTCCATTCTGTCCACTAGTTCCATCCTGTCCACTTGTTCCTGTTGATCCCCTTCTTCCACTTGTTCCACTAGACCCACTTCCACCACTTGTTCCACTCGTTCCTGTATAACCAGAACTTCCTGAAGAAGCACTTGTTCCACTGCTTCCACTAGAAGCACTTGTTCCTGAGCTTCCTGATGTTCCACTAGACCCAGACGTACCACTAGTACCAGACGTACCAAAGCCTGCTGCAGCAAAAGCTGCATCAATCTTCTCTAGACATATCTGTAAATTATCATTGGTGGTGATTCCTGTGTATAACAAAAATCCACCTTCGTAAAATACACATTGACTATCTAATATAACTGGACATGGTTCAGCTGAGCAATTTATATTCATTTCTTAAATTGAATGTGTGTGTTGTGCAAAAATAAGTTAATTAACTTATCTTCAATATATTAGGAAAAATTATTTCTGTATAATATAGCATTTACCTCCTGCTACTTTCCTTTTGGATAGTGACATCATTATCCTTGGCAAATTCTGAGTTTAATATAGAAATGTAAGTTACTAAAGATTTAGCAATAGGAAGAGCTTTCATACCATATTTTAAAGGATGAGATTTCTTTCTAACATCTTCAGCAGAAGTATTTGGGTCAAAATCAAAACCTGTAACTTCACTAAGTGTGTGAGACATAAACTTAGAATAATCACTCACTATACCTAGAGCTGGGAACATCCCCCCACTTAAAAGCTGTTCATAGTTTACAGGATTGTAGAAGAATGACAGCTCATTTACAAACTTATCCATCACTCTTAATGAGTAACGATGGAAGTTTTTAGTAGCTTTATCCTCATCATCATCTGGAGTTAAATATCCTAGAGCAAACATAGAAGCTATTAGTGAACCTAACATAGCAAGTTCCTTTAACTGATTATGAAGATTGGTTCTAATCATATCTATAAATTCTTCTTTAGACATGTTTAATGTTTCTCCTGTTTCAGTTTCATATTGCTCTCTGTATTCATCATACATATCATTTAACTTCTTAATACCAGCATCATTCATTTGCATGATATTCATTAAGTTAGTTGATCTATCTTGAAAAGAAGAACCTATTACAGACATTAATAAACGAATTCTACCAATATCATACTTCTCTCCTTCAGGTATGCCATCTTCATTAATACGTACAGAGAAATCATCACTCACCTTTCTGAACTCAGAGAAACGAGTATCTGTTAATTTTGGAATCCAGTTCTTGAATAACATCATGCTCTTAGTCCAGATAGACATAGACATTCTATTAACATCACCATCTGATAAACCTCCTGTAGCATTTCTAGAAATACGTCTAGTTAAACCAGTAAGTCTTTGTAATTCATCTCTATCATTTAAATCTAATCCTGGAATAACTAATTTACCATCTTCAATCTTTCTAGTAACAGAAATAGCTTTTGTCTTTTTAAGCTCTTCTATTTCAGCTTCCATTTTAGTTTTAGCATCTTTATATTCGGCAGCTGATTTATATCTATCTTTGTATTGGTTCTTGACATACTCTCTAATACTTACAATCTTGCCATTATCAATCATTGTATTTTCTAATAAAGTAACAAATACAGCTTTCTCAATAAGTTGTTCTGGCTTTCTCATAAACACCATAAGGGTGTCTCCTAAACTTTGTCTTGTTAAAGCAGACATACCAGCTTTCTTAAACTCTTCATAAGAAGGGTCATCTTTCATTGGCATGAATGTATTAACCAATTGAACAAAAGTTTCTTTATCTTCTTCATTATCAAAGGTTTGTCCTATTAGTTTAGTTTCATTTTTCAAAAACTCTCTAGCCTTAAAATAGTTTCCAGCCTGTGTAGCAATCTGAATATTACCACCAAACATGTTAGCAGCACCAGATATAAACTCAAATCCAAGAGTCTTTAATTGGAATGCTCTATTAGCAGCATCAATAGTTTTAACCATAGATGTAGCTGTTGTAGCATCAGTCTCTTTATATATTTCTTTACCAGCCACTCTATTTATACCTTTTTTGACAAAGTTTAATACCTTATCTACATTTAAAGGAACATCAGAATCATTAATAACATACTTCTGTTCATATAATAAAGTACGTAAGAACTCATCATACATCTTTGTATTCTCTTCATTACCAGGAAGTTCTTCCACCTTACCATCTTTTCTAACAACATTACCTACACGATTAGTGTTTAAATGTTTTTTGAATGATTCAATAGTCTTAACTAATTTAAGCTGTCCTTCAATATCAGACATATACTTATACTTATTCACTTGTTGAATATATAAGATCATATTTTTAAATAAGTCTTCACTTACATCAGAATAATCATTTGTACCATCTTCTTTTTTACTAAAGTCTGCAGTGTAGTATTTAGGAATACTATTCTCTAGTTCCCCAGTCACTTCATTAATCTTACCATATCCAGCATCATCAGTTCTAATCTGTAAGCTACTGTAGAAATTGCTCATTACAGATAGTTTATTATCCCAAAGCAACTGTTCAGCCATACTCTTTCTAACAAATGGTAAGAAGTTCTTAGCCACCATATTATTAATATAGCCTAAGTCTTTAGCTTTTTCATTTATCTTACTAATATAATTATACAACTCAAGTAGTTCTGGATCAGATTGAACATCTTTATAATCTTGAGAGTACCATTTTTCTTGTGGATGTCTTTTGATAATATAGTTATTCCAACCATTAAAACTGCTATTCTCAATATCATAAAGCTTAGTAGCTTCTGATATAAGTCTTTCCTTTTGAGCAGCTACCTCATCTGTAGTACCAGCATAAGAATTTCTTTCAATCTTAGCAATCTGTTTTTTCAATACCTCACTAGCTTCAGTTTTATAAGCAGCCATATCAATATTATCTTCTAACCAAGATTTATCTCCACCAGCTGCAGCTTTTTTATCTACCTCATCATAAAACTCAGAATCAAACTTCTTAACAAGCTTATTGACTAATCCACCTTTCTGATCCTTTTGATATATCTTTTGTACAAGCTTTCTTAAATCACCACCTCTATCAGATAATTTCTTTCTAATAGCCATCAACTCTTCCACCTCAGATAAAGAATCTTGAGATGCTTTACCTTGTGCAGATCTAGTTAGTTTATATAATATCTGTAGAGCACGTAATGGTAATTCTGATATACCTCTAAAGTTGGAAGCAAGTCCTTTTACAACTGCTTCAGCTTTAGTTAAACCAGCAACTAAGTTTCTTTCTCCAATATGTTTATCAGCAAACTTTTCAGAAGCTGCTGCAATTTCTTTGATAGACTTTCTAATTTGCTTAGATTCATTCTCTAAGTTAAATAAAATATCTTTTCTTAACTTGATATTATCTTTCTCAGCATCAGATGTAGCAGCTGCTTCCATTTCTGAATTCCAGATTAGATCACCAATATCATCACTAATTGTAGAAAATACCTCAGAGAATTTGATGTAATTATTCATATCCTCAGCAAAGTCAGATAGAGCAGCATCTTTTGAATCATCAGATGTAGCAGGTCTATCTTTATAGATAGCATTATAATCATTCATAATTCTATCACCATCTTTTCTCATCACCTCAATTACATCAATCAAAGGTTTTAAGTTATTGGTTCCCTGTACAATACGTATAGCTTTTCTTAATTGATTAAGTCTTTCTAATTTAAACTGACGTTCTTCTTCATTAGTAACTTGCTCTTTACCATATTCACGATATAAAGCATTTAAGTTTTCTAACACTTTATCTAATGCAGCATATCCTGTAGATTCTGTTTCTTCAGATACAGGAATAAGCTTAAGATCAAGAACAGGATCAATTTTAGATTTATCCACAGAACCAATAGCAATACCATTTAGTCTAAATCCTTCAGAAGGATTTTGCTTATCTTTCAATTGAAAGTCCATAGCTATAGGAATAGCTCTTAACATTCCAAATTCTTTAATACCATAGTTCTCACGTAGAATATTCTTATATGTACCAATCTGAATATTAAATGCTCCTTGTTTAAACCAGGCAACATCATTACCAGCAATAAACATAAACTTCCAGTCTAATACATCTGCTTTACCATTCTTATCAACAGCTAAGAAGTCAATTGTACCAGCTTCTTTATTCTTCTTATCATATACTACCACCTCAGAATAAACATTAGTTCCTTCAGGAAGTGATTCCATAAGCTCTACATAATATCTTTCAAGTTTATCATACATATCTAAAGATGGTAAGTTAAACTCTTTAGGTCTGTCTAAAGGATTTTCTCTTTTAGTTCCATCTGGATAGTAATATCTTTCATGAATTTCTTGAAGATCGCTATGACCAGCTACACCATAATCTCTCTTTAATTCATTAAATGCTTTCTCTTGAGGAGTGAACACCTTAGTACCAAACTTTTCTTTGTACCAAGCCTTAACTCTATTAGTAACTCTCTTAAGTACAGGAACCCATTTACCCTCAGCATCTTGTATCTCATAGCCATTATTAGCTTCCTCAGAATCTAATAATAATGGATCAGTTTCCTTTTTATCAAGAACAACTTTCTTTACTTCCTTCTTTGTTTGAAATAATTTATCCTTAACAGCTAATTGAGCCTCAGTAGATTGCACAGGAATATTACCATCATACTTATCCCATAGATAGTATGCTGCATCTTCTCCTTTATCCTCTACTAATTGTTTCCAAGAATCGAGATTTGTATTTGGGCAACTTGCCATATTAACCTAGTTTACAGATTGTTTCTAATATTTTATTTATGTCAGAAGGAGTATATCCTAAATTATTAAGTGATTCAGTATTGATATCAACTATATCATATTCTTTACCATCTTTAAGTCTTAACTTACCAGATGGAATAATCACTTTAGATACATCACCTTCTTTAAATGCTTGATCTACTTGTTCTTGTTCTTCTGCATTCAATGTATCCTCAATAACTTGTCCTGGATCTACCACATCTTCTTGTACTTCATCTCCAGTTTGTGATGTGATTATGTCACCATTCATAACAAAGTAAGGAATGATTACATCATCCTCCACTTCTTTAGCTGGTATATATCCATTATCAATTACAGACTTTCTAGCATCTGTGTAGAACTCATTAGCAGTAAAATAGTTTTCACCCACTCTTCTAGATTCTCCCCAAGCATTAATCATCTTATAGATATAAGTAGGAGTGTCATATTTATTTAATATTGTAAATGGTGTTACACCATCATACACCTTCTTAAATAATCCTTTTTTAATATATGAATAGTCTCCTTCTTTAATCATTTGATACTTTGTCTTTCCTGGAGGAATTGATTCCCAACTATAAATGATAACATCTAAATCAGCATCAGCAGCCAAAGAAGATAGTTTCATCAATTGTGGAATTACACCAGCCATAGTAGCATCATCTAGATCACGATTACCATAGAATCTTGTATTGTTTTGATAATATGGTTTGTCATCTTTTCCAATAACCATCTTAGCTCTTCTAGTTGGAACAATGTCATCATTATTCCAGTTGTTTCTTTGGAACACATTTAAGTTATGGAAGTCTGCTAAGTTAGGCATATTTTCTAAATTAGCCAAAGTATCATTATACATATCTAATAAATCTTCGTAAGGAAGTAAAGATGTGAAAGATATAGGAGAATTAGATAGTCCTGATTGTACAACAGCAAGTCTTACAAGTCTGTCATATAATGGACTTTGTTTGTCTTTTAAGAAATTTTTCAATTCAGTAAAACCATATATGATTTGGTTTTGATCATACACTTTATTACTCTTATTGTCTATCTTAGCATTATTTACACCATTTATAGAACCAGTGATAATTGGAGATAGCAATTTAATAATCTCATTATTACGTAATGGATGCTTAGGATCATCTTTAACAACATTAATAAAGTCAGATAGGTGACCAGCAGCATTATCCTTTCCTAATAATAGTTTAGTGATTTGCTCATTCAACTTCTTATCTGGATTTGTTTGTACAGCCCAGTCAAATAGATCAGCCACAGCCTTTCTACTCACCTTGATAAAGTCATTATCTGGTAAGTCTATATAAGGAAGAAGTACATTCTCAATAACGTTTCTAGTATTCTTGCTTTCAGAATTAAGAATAGGAACAAAAGAGTTTCTAATCTTCTCAATCTTTTTACGTAACTCACCTAAGAAAGAGTTCTCTAATACATCTTCTACAGAAGAGAATATAGTATTTTCTGCCTTCTTTAATTGTTCTAACTTCTTGAAAACCAAGTATGGATCATTGAATGTAGCTGTGTCAAAGTTAGTTCCTTGAGAGAATGTAAACATTTGACTAGCCATCTTAGCATATTTCAAGAACTCATCTAACATGAATTGTTGTTCTGCTTTTTGATCTTTTGTTAAAGTTTTAGCTCCAACAGTTTCAAGTAAACTAGTTTTAGAAGGGATTTGTTTAATCTTACTAAAATCATAGTTGTCAGAAACATTATATTTAGCTGATGCTTTTATCTCATCAACATAATCGTCTATAAATAACCAGCTATATCCAGCATTTTCAATCTTAGCTAAGTAGTCACGAACAATTGGTTGGTTCATGAAATATGCAACTGTATCAATAGGAATACCAATACTATTTAAGAACATCCATGTAGAAGCTACATTTGGTGTAGCACCAAGCTCCATAATCCATGGTCCCTTAGAGATATCCACATATCCATCAATAAACTGAGCATTGATATCAGAGATTTTTTTACCAGCTGTATTATTAATCATAGATACAGTGGCATAAGTTTTATCACCAATAGTGATTTTATTGTAGTCATTAAATTTAATCTGACCATCTCCTAACCAATGTTTATCTGCTTTATTTAAAAATTGAGTCTTACTTAAATCAATATACACAGCCTGTCTTTGATTTAATGAATGATTTGTTTGGTTTTTAGAAGCAATACCAATTGCATACTTACCACTTACAAACGCATGTCTTAGTCTAGACATAAAGTGTCTATCTAACATGTTGTCTAAAGACTCATAGTTAAATTGATCAAATCCTAATTTTTTAGTAATTTTTGTAGCTAATCCTTTTAATTCTTCTGCAGAGTTAGGTTTAGTCAAAGCAGCAAAGTTCTCTTCACTAGATACTAAGTTCTGAAGAGACTGAATGTATTCATTCTCAAGAGACTTTCTATATGTTTTATTTACACTCTCTTTAATACCTAAGTCTCTAAGCTTAGCTTTAGCTTCCTCACCTTTTCCATAATAAGGAACAAGCTTCATATTACCATTCTTGTCTTGATATAAATTCTTCAAGTACATAGATAGTTTATCAATATCAAAGTCAGAACCAGCTTTCTTAACTAAAGCTGAAGGAATAACTACGTTATCTCCAAACTCTTCAGGTAAGAACTGCTTGATTATAAAGCTATCAATTGAGTTTTGCTTCTGTGTAGGAATACGAAAACCAATACCAGATAAGACTTTAGCACCTTCTTTAGTAAGAGTTTTCTTACCATTATCATCTGTAGTGTACCATTCGTCTAATAACTCTTGGTCAGTCTTATCACTCTTAAACCATCTGCTTACCATGATTTCACATACACGCTTACCATCCTCATCTGTATAGAAATCTAATACATCAGATGTATAGTTCTTACCATCTTTAGATATCTTTCTGTTTTGCTCAAAGAAGCTAGAAGGGATTTGTACCTTCAAACCACCAGAAATCTTAGGGCTAATAACTTCTCTATCAGCAATAGAATATAAAATATTTCTAATTTGTTGATATGCAGGGGTAGCTTCTAATACTACGTGACCATCTAAGAAACCAGCTAAAGCATCAGCAATGTTATCATTAACTTCTCTCTTTAAGATTTCCTTACGTAAGGTATCACCCATCTTAGTTTTATCTACATTAAATGTACCATCTTCATTCTCTGTAAGACCCATTTGGTTAAGAAGAGTTTGATAACCATTCTCCATCAACTCTTGTAATAATAGTTGATTGTTTTTAATTTCTCTATATAGTGGAGATTTAGATTTCTTTTGTGTATCATTTAATCCTGTCCATTCTTCATAACGATCATTAATATCTTTACCTGATTCATAATCAATAGGCACACCTGCTTCCATAAAGTCCATAGTAACAAGTTTAGTTACCTGAGAACCTCTAGTTACTAAATCTTCTGATTTAGAAGGAACCTCTGATTGAACAGCCATGATTCCAAAAGGAACATTAACTATTGCTCCATCAGCATATTTAGTATCATTGAAGTCACCTTTATAATTATATACATTATGTAATTCTTGAGAACCAACTTTTCTACCAGATTTGAATATAGAGTAATCTATATTTTCATTCTGCATCTTTTCATAAAGCTTCAAAGTATTTGATGTAGTCTTACCACCAAGCTTATTAGTTTCTTTTATAATACGATATGATAATGGATATAAGGCAAATTTATCTAATACAACATCATTGTAAGATTGACCATTTGCTTTACTACCAGACACAATAGGTTTGATAGCTGTATAAGTGCTCTTCACTTTAGGATTACCTTTTTCTAACATATTCCTTTCTTCTTGAGAAAGATCTAAACCTTTATCTTCTTTCTCAAAAGCCATATCATACTTATACTGTCTTTCATTAGCATCAGTCCAGTCACTTGCTCTAATCCTAAAGTTACGATAACCTTTAAACATAATAATACCTGCACCATCTGATTCCTCATATGAGTCATCAATATAATCAGATAACTCACCTACAGCATTGATATCAGCCATAGTTACAGTTCTGAAATAGTCTTGAGTAAAGTTTGTATTAGCAATGTCTCCAATTTCATATCCTTTATTCCAAACTCTATCAAGAGCTTGATTCATATTCTTAGAATTGGAAATGATAGCCTGACGTGGAGAGCTAAAGCTCTTAATACGTTTTAATTCATCTTTGTATTGATATGGATCTGAATATAAAAGCTTGTGCAACTCAATGTTATTAACCATAAAGTTGAATGTTAAAGCAGTGAGGTTTCTATTTAAAACATCTTCTCTAACTCCATCTCCTTTAGCAAATGAAAGATTATTAACCTTAAAGATATTAACTTTTTCAGTTTTCTCAATTATATCATATCTCTCAAGAGTATCTTTAAATATCTTAGTCTTTCTATTTACAAATAATGATACAGCTGTATCAATTGCTTTCTTATTGTTCTTATATATATCTTCAGCACTATCTGGTAATGCAAGTAACTTATTTTGATACTCTTCACCAAGAATATTTTTAAAGAAACGTAGGTCTTTACTATCTCTAGTAGGACGATTTTCTCTAGCTAAGTTAACCTCATCAATAAAGTATCCTGCAAAGATGTCATATATTTGATCATATCCACCACGTAATGAATCTGCTGTAATAGCATTACTCATAAACATTTGCCACTCTAAAGAAGCATCTCCAGGAATAAGATTATAATAGTAACCAGCAAGGTTCATGTTAACCTCTTGAATTAAACGCTCTTTATAATTAAGTTTAGAAGAAGACTTCTTCTTACCATTCATAGCATTGTTTGTTCCATCTACCCAAGATGTTTTCATTAACTCATTATTTCCTGCAATTCTATCACCAGTACCATCTGGTCCAAGATCAAACATCTTGTTTAAAATAGTAGAGTTTTTAGAAAATGTATCAGTTAATAAATATGAATATTGTGTATCTCTTAAATCATCAATATTCTTAGCTTGAGATAGGAAGTCATATAACTGACTAGCAGCATTTGTACCAATAAATGCTTGAGTTTGTTCTCCATTTACATTATAGAATGTACTATCAAACTCTGGGTTTGCAAGCTTAACTTTAAGTTCAGCTAATGTCATTAATCTACCTTTGATAGATAATGTCTTACCAGAGAAGTTAGTAACCTTCTTAGTTTCTACAAAACTTTGTTTAATACCTCTAACAGCTTCTTGAAATCTTTCTTGATCAGTTGATCCTTCTAAGCCTAATCTAGCATACTCATCTGCAGTAAATTCTACACCTAGTTTAGATAGGAATGCTCTTTGTGCATCTGGACCATCTACACTTTCTGCTTCAATATTAGGTCTACCAGTTTTAGGATTTGTTGTAGCAACAAATGATTTTTGTTCAGTACTATATACAAACAAACTAGGCTTTGATTTAATTACATTAACAACAGAGTTAGTAAACTTACCACTCAATTGTCTAGCAGCAGTACCAAAGTTAGAATCTCCAACCTGAACTTGACCATCTTCTAGTATAAATAAGTTCTTTACATCTGGACTTTGTTTCTTAAACAACTTCCATAGTGAACTAATTAATGATAGATTGTGTGTATTTTTTAAATTACTAAAGTCAGATATATTACTATCATAAGATGTTTTAGTAATACGTTTATATAGTGTACGATAGTTTTCGTCATCTTTAGCTATTCCAGCAAGTCTTTCTAACATCTCATCTACACTACGAGCACTATGTACCTTATTTAAAATAGCCATATAAACCTCACTTGCAGGTAATAACCTAACACCATTAATAGATGATGGATCTAATTTACCATCTTTTACAATAGGAACAGTAGCTAATAATATTTTAGTAGCTGTAGCAGCCTTCTTATAAGCATCTATCTTATGAGCATCACCATATGGATCTTCTTTAGCTTTATCTTCTTTTATTGCAGCTTCATCATTCTCATCAAACTCAATAGAATAAGCTTTAAGATATTCTTCATGCTTAGCAGCAATATCTTCCCAGTTTTCTGTGATTGTTTTCCAAAGAGCATTAGACCTATTAATAGTAGGAGCAGCTGCTTCATTTGTCATCTTACCAGCTTTAACTAATTGCTCAGCAGCTTTTCTAGATTTAAGAGCTGTCTTTTGTAAATCTATTTTAAGTTTTGCATAAAGATCATCTCTCTTTATCTTATCAATATTAAATAAACTTTCATCATCAGTAACTAAATCAGTTAATGTAATGTAAGTCATTTGTTGCATGATATCATGAACAGTTTGTCCAGGCATCTTTAAACGTAAAACACTATCTGCTGTAGCCATAGCTTCATCTATATCTATAATGCCTCTCTTAGCATAAGATAAGCTAGACTGATATGGATCAAATTGTCTATAAACTCCTGTATTAATATTTTTAAATAATTGCTCTGCATTAGATTTTGCCTGAGGTCCTGTAAAGAATGTCTTAACAAAGTTTACAAAGTCAGAAAATAACTTAGCAATAAATGATCTATTATCTTTTGGCTTAATTGGAGCTTTACCATTTTGAATATAATCAATAAGTTCTTCAGCTAATTGTTCTTCTATCTGCTCATCTGTAGCATCAGAGTATTTGATTGTGTTACCAGATGCTCTATCTGTAAAGCTACCTGATCTATCTCTAAATTCGTTTCTTATACTATCACGTTCTTCACTTGATGTAAACATTCTGAATACACCATGGAATACTTCATGATACACTGTACCTGTCTCAGCTCCTTCATATACATAGATAGCACCATCTTTAAACATACCAAACACTTCATCTCCAGCAGCATTTTTGATAATGTTTTTAACTCTATATATAGGAAGATTAGGAAACTTCTCTTTCAAGAATTTCTCTATCTTAGGCCAGTTTTCTTTCTCAAATGAATCTACTTGCTCTTGTAATTTAACACGTAATGGAACATCATCTTGCATGTTGTCCATTTGTTGTTTAATTAAATCTTCATCAAATGATGTAATTTCACTTTGTTTACTACCTTCTAAAGCAGCTAGTTCTGCATTAACAAAATTATAAAGGTCTTGTGGTTGAGTTTTAATAAGATGATTAATCCACTTAGCTTTAGTTAATATAGGTTTAACTAATAAATTTCCCATTTTAACCAACTTTAATATTTGATGTTGCTGACCATCTTTAGTCACTACAAAATATGTAGAGCCTTTATCATTAGACATAACATCACTATATGGTAATCCAATCTTATCTAATTCTGCTTTTATTTGTAAAACTACTTCTTCAGAAGTTTGTTCCATTTTATCATTAGCATCCTGCGTTATATTAATAGTAATAGGTTGCTTTTCAATTTCCTGCATTCTGTTTTTAACAGTTTGTGCATCAGCTTTCTCATCAGAAACTACAGGAGCTGTTTGAACTACAGGAGTTTGTTCTCCTTGGATCTTATCAATAACAGAAAGACCTAATGTATTTTCATCCACCTTAGCAAATGCAGCAGCATTATCTGCAGCCATTTTCTTAGAAGCTGGATTCTTTGAATCTTCAATCACAAAGTTAACTTCATCATTAGCTACCCCTTCAGGAGTAACAGTAAAGTGAATTGTACCAAAAGCAGGATTAGTAATGGTATTAACTGTACCATCTAACTTAATTTTCCCTGGAGCAGCAGGAGCAATAACATCACTCTTAGGTGCACTTGGAGCTAATGAAATTACAGAACTTGTAGTCTTTGGAACAGGAGCAGCATATTTATCTGCAGTTTCTGTGTTTACAAAGTATACACTTTTTCTATTAATCTCATCTCCCTCAACAGCTTTTATATTAGTAGTTAATGGAATATCTTCACCATTTCTTCCTTGAGCTGATAGTAAATATGTTTGATAGTTCTTCCATTGCTTTTTTTCTATTTCTCCATCTTTAGAAACACCAAGTATTTGAGTGTAAGGTAGTTGCCAATTCTTAATACCATTAGTCTCTAAATCTTGAGATACATAGATTGATCTAACATTATGGTAGATTTCTTGTAAGTCAGATATAATATTATCTTTGTTAAGCTCAATTGCTTCAGCTGTAAACTTATAACTCTTACCTTGATTAGATATAAACAATTGTCCTTTATCAAACCAAACACTGTTTACACCAGCACTTCTCTTAGGACTTCCCCAATAAACAACTGTTCTTAACCAATCAATTAACTCTTCACTCTCATCTTCATTAGTGTTGCTTTGTTTATTTTCAGCAAGCTTTTTAATAACTTGGAAAATAGATTTAGCTTGCTTAGCTGTATGTTTATTATTTTGTAATAACACATAACCGTTAGCAGCTTTCAAGAATATCTTACCTAATACACTACTGTATGTTGTAGATCCTCTTTTAATAGAACCTGGTGTTGTAGGAACAGTTAGTACTGGTTCTTTATTTAAATCAGATTCTTTAATCAATGCAGATTCTGTTACAGAATTCTTAGCACCTTTCTCTAATATAGGTACACCAAATGAAGCTTCAATCTTATTAGGAATTACTTCTTTCTCTAGTAAAGTTTGATCTACAAATTCTTTATATGTCTTAGTAATATAATCAATTGTTTCTTGAGAAGTTCCTTCTTTAAACATACTCTTACCACCATACTTTGCACTATACTTGAAAGATGGGTCAGGCATAACTTGATAAATAGCTGTATCAAAACTAGGAGTAGTTAATGGTTTACCATCTAATCCTACAGGAGTTAATATATCACCATTTTGTTCAACCATTATAAATGCAATAGTCTTAGCAGGATCTATATCACTATCTCCTTTTAAATAAACCATAAGTCCACTCAATCCTAATTTACTTTCATTAGCTTGTGTAACATATACACCACGAATTTTACTTCTATTAGAGAAACTATTCATTCTAGTTCCAAACAATACAGAATTTTTATATCCTGGAATTTGTTCAGAGGCAACTGTTGCTCTAGGAATAACAGTGGTAATCTTCATATTAGAATCATCACCTTCTGTATTTTCATCAGCTACAGTAGTTTCAATACCTTCTTTATCTAAAGACTCTGTTAAGTCTTTCATCATTTTAGCATTCTTAGCAGCTGCTTCAGCTTGCTTAATATATTCTTCAGAGGTAGCTTTAAATTTAGCTTCAATCTCATCCACTAACTCCTTGTTATCCAATGAGTTAATATATGCTAGTTTATCATCATTTGGTTTTGCTATATCACTATACTTATCTTTACTTAATACACTATCAATAGTTTTATCCAATAGATTAGATAAATCTTCAGATGTATTATCTTGATCAGAAATTTTATATTCTTTAAATTGTTCAGGAGTTAAGAAGCTTGTCTCACCATTAGGAAGTCTCACTTGAAACTCACCACCTAAACTTTTAGAAATAACAGCAATCTTAGGAGCAAGTTGTAATGTATTACCTTCTCTTCTAACTGCATCAGTTAATGAGTATTCTTTACCCACTTCTAAATCCTTCTTAACAGTTTTATCTTCTTGTGTTTGTTGTACAACAGCAGGAGTTGATTCATCTACTTCTTTCTCATCATAATTAGCAGGATCTTTCTTCATGCTATCATACTCACCAATAAACTTTTCTCTTCTTAAAGAAAGTTCTACAGCATCAAGTAGTTCTGTCTTAAGCTCATCTTTAACATCAGAAGTTACATTCTTCATGTTATTGATTTGTTCAAGTGCTTCTACTGTAGCATCTTCATTTGGTTTACCTTCTCTAGTTATACCTTGTAAAACATCATTTACAGATATGCCAGCTGCAGCTAAAGCATTAATAACATTAGGAATACGTTTGTCATAATCTGCTATTTTACTTGCAGCATAGACCATCTTATCCATAATAACTGGAGAATATACAGGTTTACCATCTTTAACTATACCACCATAACGTAGATTTAAAGATTGATATAATGATTTAACATTCTCAGAAGTTTGTTCTAAGTTAGATAATCTTTGTAAATATGAATCTTTAGTATCATCTGCTAAAGCTTTACCTTCAGCTTGTAACTGAGCAAAACCTTCATCTGTAGATGCTAGTTTTTTATATTCTTCAATATCACTTCTTACAAGATCATATCTACCATATTTAATACGTGGAGTTAAGTAGTTGATTATATAATCAGCTTCTTTATCTTTACTTTCTAGAATATCTCCTTGTCTAATTAGGTTCTCTCTTTCTTCTTGTAATATAGTACCTCTGTTAACAGAATCAATTGTATCTTTAGTAAAGTTAGATAACTTCCATTTATTAAATGATTCTATAGCAGCTACTGTATTTGTTGCTTTTGCTTTAGCTTCTGTATACCTACCTTTTCCCATCATAAGAGCACCAGACAATCCACCAATAAGAACATTCTCCATACCCTCATTAGTTCCTAATGTTTGTGTGATACCTTCACTTAAACTATCAAGAAAGCTAGCAGCATTACCTTTATACTTCTTATTATAATAATCTTGTGTACCAACTTGAATTGCATATTGAGCACCTTCTTCAAAACCTTCTGCTATAGAGAAAGTGTACGGTCTAACCTTATTAAGTGTAGATACAATCTTTCCAAAACGATTTGGCTTAGCAATAAAATTACCAGCAGCATCTTTTGTAATATCTCCAATCTCTCTAGTAAGAGAGTTTACTATTCCTTTCTCAGCCCTATAAGATGAACCTAACATCCTAGGGAATTGAATATAGTTAGTAGCAGTTAATAAACCTGTATTAAGTAAGAATGAAGAATTACCTACACTATCAGCTTGTACATTAATATCATCTAAATCTTTTCCTGTAGGAGGTGCTCCATGTATGTCTGTATATTCCTTAATTCTTTCATTTCTGAAATCATTTAAGTTATGATATGCTTCAAATCCAGCTTCACCAGTTGTAGCAAGTCCTGCTACTAAAACTCTTTGTCCTGTATTTAAAACATTATATGTTCCTAAAAATCTATCTGAAAGGCTTTTAACTTTTCCATAAGTATCTGCCACTTTATTAGCAGCTAATAATCCTTCTTCTGTAGCAGCTAAAGCTTCAGCAGCTTTACCTACAGAGAATAATTTTGATAAACTAGGAAGAGCACTTAATCCTTTTAAAGCACTGGCATATGCACCACCTGATAAGGCAGCACCTGCAGCAAATCCCATATTCTTAATAATACCATCCCAAAAGAAATTAGCACTTAATATCTTACTTGGAGAATACCAATTAGCATTCTTCTCTACATCTTTGTAATAATTAGGAAGATAATCTTCTGAAGCTTTATTAAGCTCATCAAGATTTCTATTAAATTCATTATCATAGAATGAAGCAGCTCTACCATCAATTGCCCATCTAGCTAAACCATTAGCCATTCCAAGAGTAGATTGTAAAAATGTAGTACCTGTAAGTAATAAACCTTTACCTACACCATTAACCATTTTCTCAGTCCATCCCTGTCCTTGAGCATAAGCATCTTCATTATTGTAATTACCAGGAACATATGCATCATACCTACGAGAAGTAGATTCAGCTAAACTTCTAGGAATACCACCACCCATTTGCTTACCACTATCATGATTAGAAAGAATAGAATTCTCTAAAGCACTTAATGCAGAAGGAGTAGGTTCACCATTACCTAAACTAGGCATAGGTAAACTAGGTGCTCTATGAGCAACGTTTGGTAAATCAGCAGGAGCTTGTGTTGGTTGATAACCTCCTAATGTATTCTCTAAATTTGCTCTATCTAATAATGGAGTATCTGGCATTATAAAGGTTTTTTAGTAGCTTGTTGTAGTCTTTTTAAATCGTTGGCTGTTGCTGGTTTTTCATTTACTAGTTCATATGCAACAGCATCATTTAATCCAACTAATGCTCCTGCAATTCCATCTTCTGTAATTAATTGATTACGTGGAAAAGGAACATCTTCATGCCATGTTTGTGCAATAGGATCAAATATACTAAGTCTTATTGAATATTTTCCAGGAGAAGGTTCTACAATATTAGCTTTAATTCCATAATTTTGTATTGATGGAAAATCTATTTTATTTAAGAAAGAGTTATTATGATTAGATGAACCTGGAGCAACAGCAGTACTGTAACCACCCATCTTTCTAATTTGTTCTTGATAAGGTCTAATCATTTGTACAGCAGGACTAGCTTCAAATTGATCTCCAAATATAGATCTTTTTTGTTCAGGAGTAACATTGAATTGAACAATATTACCTTTATTGCCTGTAGCTGTGATTTGATACATTGCTGGTTGAACAGCTGTTGCCTCTATCACTTTAATATTATATTTAGCTTCTGAATCAACAGCTATTTCTCTAGCTTTCTTAACATCAAAATTAGGAGAGTTAGCAAGCCCACCTTTTTGAGTTTCTGCTAAATTAGCAAAACTAGTTAACATTGAAGCAATGCTAGTTTTTTGTACAGCTGTACCTGTAGGAATTGCATATTCTAATCCTTGATTAGTTGTTAATCTTTTTGTAACTTCTGCAGCTGTATAATTATTAATTTCAGCAAGAGTGGTTTTAAATGGAGTATTTACTTTTATATTGTAATTTTCTAAATTATTATATAACACTTGATTTGCATTATTTTTAGGAGCTAATCCATTTGCAACTTCCCATAAATGATATTGTTTAGAAGATAGTTCTTCTTTAGCTTTTACTTTATCATAAGTAACTGCACTTGATCCACCAGCACCACCATAAGAATTTTGATATGCTCCTCTTAGTTGATTAACCTCTACAAAATCTTTAGGAGTATAATCATACACTTCACTACCAGCTTTGTATATAACATTAGGAGAACCTTTAGGAATCAAGTTATTAATATCTCCAAATTTCTCAGTAGCTTGTTTATTAATATCAGCTAGCATTATCTTATCACTATCAATTTGTCTTTGTTTATTTGCAATTGAATTAAAATAATTAGATACAGTGGCATCAACACCTGATGGATTTTTCTCCCAAGCAGTTTGTTGTTGTAATAACCAACCTTCATCTTTACCTTGTTGTTTTAAGAATGTAGTCTTAGCAGTGTTTATTTCTTTTGTTCCTGTATCAATATCTCCTACAACTCTAGCAAGATTATATTTAGGAAGTAATGATTGATCAATATCTCCAGGAAGACCACCATATCCTTCTAATCCTTTTTTAGTTAAAGCATTAGCTTCTTTTGAAACTTTTAATTTTTCTAAATCCAAAGCATATCCAGCACTTTTCCACTTTTCTTCTTGAGCATAATTCATTGTGAACTTCTTCCAATCTTGCTCTTTAGTTTCTCTAAATTGTTGAGCTTGAAGAAGTGGACTATTCTCATAAGTCTGAGAAGTCTCTAAATGTGAAAAGCTTCTAGCTATTCCACCAATAGCATTAGCAACACCAAAGTTTGCTTTTGCAGAATCTAATTGTCCACTATTAATACTTTCTAATAAACCATTTTGTTCTTTATTAATATTACCAATAGCTTTATTTAAAGATGTAATTTTTTCATCTAATTTAGATTTTTCTATAGAAGATGTAGTAGACATTTTAGCATTTTCTAATATAGTCACTTGATCTGCATACCCTTTTGCTCTATCTGTAAATGTATTAACTATAGTATTTTTAAACTTTTCTGCATCTTGATTTGAATAATCATATAAACTATCAATCTGCATTTGTCTCATATCAGCAGGACTTAGTGTACTAACCAAAGCTTGTTGAATTTTCTCTGGAGAAATACCTGCTAATTTTGTACGAACAATAGCATCTGCAATAACCATTTTAGGTTTACCATCAGCACCAATTATTGGATTACCTTTTGCATCTCTATCTACAGTGAATGAATCTTCTGTTATTGTACTATCCCCTGTAAGAGCTTTTATAGATTCAAGACTATTCTTTTTCCAATTAGTATATTGTTCATATCCTGAATTAAAAGAAGCGTTTAAATCTTTACTTGATAAAAATTCATTAGCTTGTTTATTAAATAACCAATCATTAGAAGGAGAAGACTTACCTGCTTTCTGAGCAACTCTTTTATCTTCCAATCCTCTTTTATACACTTGAGTTGAATAAGTGGCATTTTGAATTATAGGATCTTTAACTAATTGACCAGCCATACCCCCCACTGAGTTAACTAATTGAGCATTAGAGAAATCTCCAGCAGCAACAGTTCTTAATCTACCTCCTAATTCATTAAGTTGTGATTGTAAATATTGTTTTTGAGTTTCATTAACTATATCCATCCCAGCTATATTATCTATATAGCCCTGAATTTTTTGCACACCTTGGTCATACTTCTGCTGCTTCTCTTGGGTTGCACTCGCCATTTCTTGAATGAGAGGTAACCTAGAGACGTAGGGATTAAATTGCGATATTTGGTCTGTAAATGAAGCCATAGTGTTAGAATTAGCAAATGTAATTTAAATTATTTTATATACCAAGACAAATAACGATTTTCGTTAATCTGGTATAACTGAGTTAGTTAGAGTGATTTTAAGGCTTTTACAATAGAGCCATTTCTAGCTTTTACCTTAGCACCATTCTTAGCTCCTCCAGCAGTGTATCCTTTAATAGATCCATCTTTATTATAAATAGGATATAAAGTGTTACCAAGTGCATCAGTTGTAATTCCTTGTTGATTAGCTGATTTACCAAATGGACTGCCTGACATATTAAATTGAGCAGGATTATTAAAGTTAATAGCTCTTCCTTCTGAATCTATTCTGAAATTATTTCTGTTTTGATTTACAGCAGCTATTAGATTTTCTTGTTTATTTCTAGTTACCTTATCACTAATAGAACTTAATGCAGCAATGGTTTGAGCTTTAGTTGCACTCTTAGCTTGAGATTGTCTAACTTGTTGAGTATCAAGGATTCCCATATTTTTAAATGCAGAATCATTGATAGCAGCTCTGTTACCTTGATACACTCTATTCTTGTTTTCTTGGTTAGCTCTAAACTGATTACCATACACTTGCTGTTTAGCTTGAAGAGCTTGAGCCATGATTTGAGCCTGAGCAGCAGGATTTTGTCCAGAGGCTCTAATAGCAGCATTAGCTTGAGCATCTATAGCATTGATTTGATCTTGTAAAGAGATGTCATAAGGCTGGTCTAGCATAGGCTGATATGTCTGAGCATATACAGGATCTACTTGATTATTTCCTAAAGCATATTGTTCTGCCATTGTTTCACTAGGATCAAGAGGAAACTGACGAATAGGTCTAAAATAATCAGCTAGTCCAGAAGCTACCATTAAAGCAGCATCTCCAAATTTACTATTCTTTTTAGTTTCACCTTTACCTTTAGCAGCTTCAACAGCCATCTCTTCAGGGGTGGTAGCAAAAGCATAATTTGGTCCACGTTGATCTGTTAAATTAACAAACTCTGGAACACTAGGTCCTCCAATACGTTGTCTATTACCTGTTACAGTTACTGTTGGTAAATCAGTATTGCTATATCCTCGTTGATAAGGAATATTAATTGGTTCTGCAGGAGCAGGATTAAAAGCTGGAATTTTCTTAAGAAAGTCCATAACATTACCCTTTTGAGCTTTAGCTAATTTTTTGCCAAATTTTCCCATATCTGATTGTTTCATTGGTTTAATTTTACCTTTAGCTAATGCATCACTATCTATGCCACGCTCTTGAGCTGTGTCTAAAATAGCATTCTGTACAACAGCTGCATTTTGTTTATTGTTAGCAATATTCTTTAATTTCATATTTGCACCCATTAAATTAGCTCTTCCAGAATTCATAGTTAATTGGTCAAATGGATTGTTTGTATCTGCTAATTCTATTAAATCACTTGATTTATTTAAAATCTTATTTTGTTTAGCCTCCACCTTAGATAGGTCAGCTACATAATTTTTATATTTCTTACCATTAGCATTTTCATCTCCTATCTCTCTTGCAGCATAATCATCAATCTTCATGTTACCAAACACTACAAGACTATCATCATCTGCACTACCACCATCTTGTAATTTAACAGCTGGTTCACCACCCTCCACCTCTACACCATTTTGTCCATATTGAATATCCATACCACCATCAGCATGGGAAGGGCCCTTAAACATCACAGTCTCTCCACCATCAGGTAGAAAAGGATTATATGACATAGGTTCAGCTTTTCCACGAGCTAGCTGTAAATCGCCTCCCATGGCCATATATCCACCATTCTCATATGGTTGCATTGCTCTTTCACTAGGAGGAGTGTAATACTCTTGAGCAAGATGACCACCACTTCTCATAAATGAACTATTTGCACCATGTAAGGATTTTGCTCCTGCAGCCCAAGCAGATCTTTCTGTATTTTCTTTAGTTTGAGTTTGGAAGTTAGCAAGTTTATTAGCATCATCAGCACCACCAAATACATTACCTACAACACTACCTAATGCTCCACCAACAGCACCACCAAGAGGACCAAAGAAAGCAGATCCTATTGCAGACCCAACTCCCTTACCAATAGAAGCTTGACCAGAGTTTTGGAAATAATCTCCAAACTCTGCTGTAGGTAAATTACCACCATATTTATATTTACCACTTGCTAACCTTCTCATACCTTCTGGCTCATCACTATTAAATGGTGAACTTAATAATTGTTTATATTTAGCTAATGAATCTGGTTGTGATTGTGTGAATCCACCTCTTCCTCCTACATACGCATTAGGATTACCACCATTAGTATTATATCTTAACATAGACGTAGGACTGTCATAAGCATAGGTTGTATCCTGTGTCATATTAGGATTTTGATATATATCTCTAAATGCAGTTCCTTGATTACCATAGGAATCAATATTAATTTTATCTCTAGAAATAAGTTTACCACCTTTCTGAAACTGTTTTACATTACTATCATTTAAAGGCTCATATCCAAGGTCTGAATATAAATCACCAGGATTGTATGTGTTTTGAACCTCTGTAGGAGTGCCTCCTATACGAGCTCCATGTTTAGCTAAATAGTTTGTACCTGTTCCTTGAGGAGATCCTAATTGTCCAGGTTGTGTAAGAGCATCTTCTGGTCTTACATATTTACGATTGGACATACTAATGTCTTGAGACTCAGCAGCTTGTGCTGTAACACCTGAAATTTGAGCAGTTTGATC
>Ga0209596_1000489_pt1 | contig 36364 bp, 69 predicted proteins | sample M_130807_MF_Meta_FD_187314 | JGI IMG/M metagenome (GOLD analysis project Ga0209596, IMG submission 187314) | Freshwater microbial communities from Lake Montjoie, Canada to study carbon cycling - M_130807_MF_MetaG (SPAdes) (version 2) | ecosystem: Environmental > Aquatic > Freshwater > Lake... | reverse complement strand
AATAATCAATGTTGTATTCTTTAGCAAACTTATCTCCCACAATAGCTGAGATTACAGAAACTGAAGGTGGGATTCCATAGAAAGTATGATTTGGGCTATAAACTTTAAAATGCAAAATTTCATTGGGTTTGGGGTCGTCGCCAATTGGGTCTTTAGTCTCAGAGTCGCCAAAGTTCCTAAAGAAAATAGCAACGCGATTCGCTAGCTGAACGTATCCATCTCGTTCCTTCCTAACTCGCATAAGGCGACTAGGGATATGTCCAACATATCCAACTTTACCAGAGTTAGTGCGACCAATTTCCATGTATCCGTTTCCAGTTACAAGCATATCGGTCCAAATTTTAACCATTGTCTCAGTAAAAGTTTCTTCTTCATTGAAAGACTCAAAAAGAAGTTCAAGACGATCCTGCTCAGACTGATGCATATTGCGAATACGGTCTGCTTTCTCGGCATTGGTGGCAGATCTAGAAACTCTTTTTTCTGCCTTGGTTGTGGGCTTCCAGTTAAAGCCAAGTCCAACTGTATTCATAACACGAGCATCAACAGTTGCATGCAAGAATCCACATTCATCATACAAAGTTGACAAAGTATCTAAATCATATGGAGGTACAGTTACATTAAATAATCCATATCCATCAATATTTAAAGGATCTGAGTATTTACTTTCTGCACCCTCAACGCCTACTAATCTCTTAATAAGACGTTGAGTTTTTTTAGACTGTCCAGATGCATCAACGCGACGAAAAGGGTCAGAACTGACCTTCTCCATTTGCGGCTGAATTAAATCAATATCAATTTCCGGCAAATATACTACAGTATCCTGTGACTCATCTACTAGCGAAATTTCATGTTTCATTATTTAAGGCCCCTCATTATCTGTCGAGCGGCTTCTGCTTCATCTGGTATCAAGCCATTAGCAAAGCGCTCATTCTGTACATCATATTCCATGTCAGAAACTTGCCTTCTTCCAGGCATCCACTTAGGCTGTCCAGTTGCGTCACCCATATAATGAATTACAGCTTTTCTCATTCTAGCTTCTACGTTTTTATCGCCAACTCTTCCATTTAGTGAGAGAAATCGTTCTCCATCTCCTAAGCAGCCACCCTCAGGCATCTCCCAAAGGCATACTCCATATGGAGAATCAGACTGAACTTCAGTAGTTTTAGGTGCAAAGTTATTCATATTAAGTCAATCCTATCATATTTTCTATGAAAAGCCAAAGTTTTTTATTGTTTTTTAGATGTTTTTACTGGTTTTAATATAAAAGTGTGAACAGTTTGACATTCATCACAGTAAATATTGATACTAAAGCGTATAGTGGTCTTTTTAGTATCCATCTCTAATTGCTCATCGCACTCATATGAGATATATGTTGATTTCATCAATTGTCCCGCTCAAAAAACCAGTGATAAGTTAACCAGCCCCAAAAGGCCCAAAGAATAGAAGAACTTAAATTGTCTTGATTTAAACTCTTTATAACATTAGACAAGGTTGCACGTTTTTTAGTTCTATGAACAAAAATATCATAGGCAACTACTAAACAAATTAAACCCCACCACTCATATGGAAATGTGCGTTTAAACATATCCTATATCATAGCACTAATCACATTTAGAGTAAACAGTACCGTCAGGAAGATAAGCTACTTCACAGGCTCCCTGATGAATTACCTCAACACCATCTTCATATGTATCATCCTGCTCGTCAATGGAAGATAGAACCTGCTCATGGCGAGACTTATCTCTGTAGATAGTTACGCCCTTGCATCCCATTGCATAGGCATTACGATACAGCCTGTCTGTCTGAGCAATACTATAGTTAGATGGAGCATTGGTTGTCTTGCTAATTGCCGAATCTGTCCATCTCTGAATAGCGGCCTGAACCTTGACATGCTCATCTGGATCTAAGTCTTGTGCGGTAACACAGTAATCTGGCAGGTCACTAATCTTCAAACCTAACTCTTTAAGAGCTGGCACGACCTCAACATGGACACCTAACCTTGATGTGCGAGTATACTGCCAAGAATAATATGGCTCTATACCCGTAGATGTTCCCATCATCGTGCCTGTGGTCCCTGTGGGGGCCTGTGTGAGCAAGCAGACATTACGTATCCCGTGAGTCCGAACTCGCTCACGCACAGAAATTGGCATGGCCTCCATAAATCCAGAATTTAGCATTCTCTCGTCATACATAGAGAAAGCACCTTTTTCCATTGCAAGGTTTACGGAAGTATGATATGCCTGCTCAGCAATAAACTGATACAAAGTATTTATAAAAGATACAGACTCATCTGACCCATACTTAATACCCAGACGCAGCAAAAGCTCACCTAGCCCCATAGTTCCTAATCCGATACGTCGGTTGCCTCGGTGATTAACTTCAATCTCCGGCAGGTGATAGTTATTAACATCAATGACATTATCCAAAAATCTTACTGCAGTTTGAATAACAGAAGTAAGCATAGCCCAGTTCATACCAACACCACTTGCAGATATAAACTTGGATAGGTCAAGCGCACCAAGCGTGCATACACCGTATGCCTCTAGAGGCTGCTCTCCGCAAGGATTGGTGGCAACAAGCGGAGCAAAATACCAAGAATTAGACATCTTATTACTACGCTCAAGAAAATGTAGTCCGGGTTCCGCAGAAGCCCAAGCAGACTCAATAAGAAGACTCCAGATATCACGAGCTTTTACAGTATCGTAGACTCGAACGGTTCCACCATCTTCTTGCCACTGCTGGAGGTTACCAGTCCATTTTTCGTCATAGATAGGATCCCCTGTTTCTGGGAACACTAAATTCCAGTCTCCATCAGCATCTAGGGCTTCCATAAAAGCATCTGAAATACAGACACTCATGTTTGCATTCTCAAATGCTCCAGCGGTTCTCTTGGCCTGAATAAACTCAAATACATCAGGGTGCCAATCATCAATCATAAGCATCGTCGCCCCACGACGAGAACCACCCTGCTCAATTAGTCCTGTAGACAGATTGAAGATTTGCCCCCAAGATACTGCGCCAGAGGAAATGCCATTAACTCCCTTAACGTGAGCATAGCGAGGACGCAAAGAAGATAGATTGATTCCAACTCCTCCACCACGGCTATGTGTCTCAGCCATTTCTTTGGCTCTGTCAAATACTCCGGTGCGAGAATCTTCAGCACCCGGCAATACAAAACAGTTTTGCAAAGTCAAAGTATCTAAACCTGCGCCAGCAAGGATGCGTCCACCGGGAATAAAATAATCCAACAAGATACGATAGAAATCATCTTCAACATCTTGCTGTATCTCAGGCTTCTCACACGAAGCAAGAGCATTGGCAACACGCCGACGAACTTGAGCAGGCTCTGTCTCCAGAGGTCGAGAAATAAGGTCAAAGTCCTGATAGATTTCTTCACCGTTATAAAGCATAACGACTGCGCCCTTAGCGGTAATTTCAGTCACCCATCCAACATCTTTCTGGGGGAACTTAGGGTCTTTCTTGGTAATGACTAAAACTAAATCGTCAATAGCGATATCACCCTTAAGTGCCTTCTTTGTATATCTATCAAGAAAAATCTTATATCCTTGATATCCCGATTTTGCAAAAAGGGCTGGTATTGCTAGGGTTCGAATTGTGTCAGTCATTTTAATCTCCTTCAGATTTAGTCGGGCGAGCGCCCAGAGCGAAACGTGTATCTACCTTATCACATCGGAGACACCGAAACAAGACCCTACATTGGGATTTGAAGAAGATTATTTAGCAACGGGCCGCCAGTCACAATGCGAGTAACTGACATCATTGTATGGATGTTGGAAAGACTCTTTGCCCGGACTTCCGCCCCACTTACTAATGTAATACCCCTCATTATCTCCAGAGATTGCAGGAAAAATATCAATAACCTCAACAAGAGAATTTTGAGTCGCAGAGCCATAATGATAATATGGAGCAGAGGCGATATTGAGAGCTTTCTTGCCAGCCAATGCAATTCTATAATGATAGTCATTATCTTCATAATAAGCTGGAGCAAAGTTTTCATCAAAGAGCCCCACGGTAGAAACAATATCGGGGCGAATCATAAAGCATGAAAAGTCCGGGTGCTCTGTATAGTCGATTAGGCTATTGGCATAGTCTAAAATTAGATAAGGGTCATCTAGAAAACTATGAACATTGCATCCAGTCACCATCACGACACCATCTTTTTCTTGGTCTACAAAGGCCGTAATTAAGTTGTCAATACATTGAGGAGAAAACATGATATCGTCATTGATGACCAAAGTAAAGTCATGCCCCCGACCTTTTGACCAAGCTACGCCTTCATTCCACGCAGCAGACAGCGGCCTATTGACAATATATTGAGGTATAATCTTAACTTCATATGTTTCATCTGTCTTGATGCTTGAAATGGCATCTACGGCTTTTTTAAATTGATTGAACACTGGTATAACTATTCCTATTTTCATATTTTCTCCTACAGATTGTACGGTGGATTATCGGGTTTAATAGCCACAAATGTTTCCATAATGTGACTATGATTATAGTCACGGCTCAATAGCTTAAACTTTGATTTGTGATCATAGCTATCGTGCTGACCAAAATAGTCTCCGCTGAGATGGTGTGCCGTATCGAGAGTCCAGACATAAACATGTGTTGGATCAGCCCATATTGACTGGTGATTTGTTCCGGGAATATATCCAGGAGTGCTGTGGTAGAAAGTTCCACCATCTTTCAAGACTCGATAAATTTCATTAAACAGTTCAATCATACAATTACGTTTAATGTTGTTGTTATATATAACTGCTGGAATATGTTCCAGCAAATCGTGTGCGGTTACATGGTCAAAGAAGTTGTCTTCATATGGAATAGAGCTGATAGCAATATCAGCAATTCTGTTTTCAAGTAGCCATGGACGAGAGACTGGGCCAATGTCAACCCCATATCCGTCATATCCATCCAATATCCTATTGGCTCCGCCAGCACCTAAGTCTAATTGCCTCAATGTCATAATTGCTCCTTTAGAAGATAGATATCTGCATGCGCCAAGATAAGGCTGAAGGCTTTAATTGCGTTTCTAGCCATTGGAAGTATAACCTATGTTGAAGGGCATCCTCGGAAGGGGGCTCTGTCCATGATGAATCGAATAGTCTTCATCTACAAAGATGGGCAAAACGGAACTGAATTCTTTAGTCCATTGATACTCCGCAATATTATATATTGTAGAATCTATTCCAATATCGTTTATTCCATAATTATATTTTTTTAACCATTGCTTGGAAAATTCTACATATTTATCGCTACGGTTTGCTGTAACACCGCTATAGTGATCAAACTTAATGCCAATAGTAGCCATATGATATCCCAGACCTAACACTTTCAAACTTAAAATGCGGTCATAGAAATGATGAGGAGCGCGCCAATCTTCAAACGCATCAGTCTTAGATGCAATATTCAAAAGTGCTTCTTTTTTAAAGAACAATCCAACACCGTCAAAGACAACGCTAGGGGACAAACCTTCCATCCGTTCTCCATGATGCAGTGAAGCAACTTCGTGACAATCGCACGAGCCCCATTCTTGGCCCAGCATGTTAGACATAGAGCCTTCTCTACCTCCGTTTGGCTGAACCCCTCTTGCCCCAAATAGCCCTATCAAGCCGAGACTCGCATCGTCAGCAAAAGATTTAACGACTCTTAAGTCCCACAATGGCTCATGAATCAAAACATCATTATGCATAAAACAAACGATGTTCGCATCTGCCTTTTTCATTCCCTGCCGGAATGTAGCCAAGACTCCTGTATTAGATTCATTACGAACATAGGTTAACTTAATTGAAGAATTTTTAATCAAAGATTGAATGTCCTCTTCATGTGAAATATCAGAACCATTGTCGATAGCAACTAGCTGGGTGTCACCGTGGGTATATTTCACCAAATTAGCTATAGCCTTGGAGGTGAATTCCCACGAGTCAATAAAAGGGATTACGATAGATAGACTAGGTACGCTCATATAGACGATTTCCTAATATCCCGATTACCTGCTGAGCAATATGATCCCATGTCTGATTTCCATGAATTATCCTCGCACCGTACATAGCTTTCTTTTTATGATTTTCCCAATCATCAACTGCCGATTTCATTTGAATTCTTAAGTCTTCTAAATCAGGCTCCGCCCACAGCCCAAGATGGATGCCATTGCCTTCAGTCCATGATGCCTTCAAAGGCATAGACAACTCAGCAAAATCTGCAGTAGCTGTTAAATTAGTAGCAATAGTAGGAAGCCCTGTGGCAATACCCTGAAATGGTATAAATCCAAAGCCTTCCCCATTAGTTGGGTATACAAGACAATGTGCCTTATGATACATCTTGACTAAATCAGTTTCTGATAAGTCTGAATCAACTACCGTCACTTGTGGATGATTGGAAATATTGCCACCGTAGTAATTTTCTCGTCTCCATCGGCCTTCTGAAACTCCAGTAGATTTTATGAGAAGTTTTATATTAGATTGTCCATCAAATAAATCTAAAAATGCATCAACAACTTTTTGGCAGCCTTTGCGCTCTACGCTCCCACCAACGTGCAGGAAAACAAAATCTTCAGTCAAAGTTCTTTCTTGAATAGTCCAAACTTCTGGGTCTATACCATGAGGGACCATATGAATGGTATCATTAACTTCATATTGCTTAAAGATATCTAGACAAAAATTGGATGTAGTCCAAATTTCATCTTGTTCTTGCATATAATGTTTCCATGTATCGGGGATAACCGTAGACTCCCATGGAGTATACCCAACTTTATATTGCTGTTCAGTTCCCGTATACCACTCAGGTTGAACAAAAGAAACATGAACTTTTGGATTATTATTGTTATATCCAACGTATGTCGAACGATTCATCAAAGCTCGAATAAGACTGGTAGCAGCCACTCCATAACCCATCAACGTGCCTACTGACGGTGTAAACCAAGACAGCGCCCCATAATTGTCAGGAACTAATGCTGAAATGCTCTGCGTTGGCAAATCAGATACATTCATTTAAATTAACTTCCTCTCCATTGAGCCAAGACAATACTTTAACATTCTTTTCTGACATAGACTTGGCAAGTTCGATAGAGATATCCTCCACAACTGGGCGCTCACAGTGCGAACACAGGGCAGCAGCAGTTGCTAGATTTTCATCTCCAATAAATATTGTTACATATGTAGGGTCAATAATGACTGACTTTCCACAATCGTCACAATTAATAATACACACTATCTCTAAATCCATAATCACATTATACCATCGCTAAATGAAAAGCAAAAACAGATAGAAAATTATAGGTCAACAGAGCCAAGAGTCTTAGTTAAGATTCGCTCAAAAGCAACAGACAAAATACGTTCAGCCATATCTAATGCAATATCAGATGTCTCATATAAATTAGAATTAATTCTTATCTTTCGGTCACCAAAGTATGTATCAACAGTATAACCTCCACGACTATCTTCAATAGCGTGAATACTTAAGTTGATTGGTCTAACAAGCTTATTTTTATTTGCCATTTTAAAAGTTCACCTTTTTTAGAGATTTTAAGACAAGGAGTACAGTAATAGCGCATCTTAAATCGATAATCATCATGCATCTCTACTTTAGATGACGCAAAATTTCCACACTTAATACATCTCATTTACTATCCTCCGAGAAACAGTGTACCACAACTTGTGGTGACGTATTTACCATTAGATCTTAGATACGCCAGCATATCGATAACACGCATGAAATTCATTGCTAGTTACTTTAAGCTTGTCATAAATATGAATAACTTTATTTGAATCTTTAAATACAATTTTTACAGCTGGAACTACACGGCTGTTAGTTTTTTTTCTATGCAATGGTCCACCAATAAAATAGCTAACATACATAAAGCTATTATACGTTACATCAAAAAATATAGCTATAAATAACTTATATAATATAACTATGCAGTTGACTCATCGGCAACCCATGCAACCATATCGCAACTAGGGCAAGTGCCCAGTCTCCATATTGAACGTCCGTCGCTGGGGACAATTGCAATTAGTCCACACCTAGCACAAACACATCTAGTTTCAGTTTCAGATTGACTCATAATATTATTTACCAAGCCTTCAGTGATTGTGTTTTGATACGCAATTTGGTATCAGGATCAAGCGTCCAATCGCCATCAAAAGCTTTCTTGGAAATGACAACGTGCATCGCTATCTTTATACCCGCAGCCTTCTGAGATTCATACTCCTCAAAGTAATAACCCATATGAGTTGCAGCAGTCGCCCCACTAGCAAAGTCTATACGCTTTTGTCCAAACTCTGTGTTCCAGATAGGGACACCATATTTTGCTATTCCCGGCCAAATCCACGTTCCTGAAGTTCCTTTAGCGGTTCCACCAAACCAGACTGTACGGTTACGCTTGACAGCCCACCAACCGGGATGGTTAGCGTCTGGGCCAGACTTCGGATTATATTTTGTCTCATAAAGATGCTGTCCTATGCCACCAAATAGGGCGCTAAACCCTGTTAGCCCTCCGGCCTTCGCAAGACGGTCTATCTCGGCAATAAGTAGCGGTAACGCTGACTGAGGCCACTTGTTGGTAGTACCACCGTCATCGTTGCCATATGGCGACATTCCTGCGGTAACGAGAATGATATCAGGATTCTTTTTTTTGCAAGCAACGGCAACGTCATACATAAGTTGAGCTTGCTGCTTCCATGTTTTATCAAAAGTGCCTTGCCAGAATACTGCAGTCAAATTCCATTCATTGCCAATTTCTATAGCATCGCAACATGGTGCTAACGATGCTACCCAACTAATAAAAGATGCTCTTATTGTTGGAGCAGTAAACATATTATCGTAGTTATGAGTTTGAGTTCCCCCAGAGTTATATTGAACTACAGCAAGATGCTTCATACCTTTAGCACGTATAGCGTCGGTCTGAGTTTTGATAATAGCGGCAGAAATATTCCACCCATACTCGGGTGATGTGCGTATCCACTGAGCGCCAATACTGGCTGCTAAATCAAGGTTTGCTGTTGAATAGTCGGCGCATAGGCCAAGATGATTATACCAAGTTTCTGCCATATCTCTATATTATCAAATAAATGACTTTGAGTCAAGGCATAGAAAAGCCCGCCGTTTCCAGCGGGCTTCTCATAAGGTAGCGGAACCTTAAATTAAATTACGCAGGAAGCCAAACGCTTCCAACGGCATTCGTAAGTCGAGCAGCAAAGGTCGACGCTGCAGCAACAGGCGCAGCCGTAATGCGAGTGGGCTGATAGCCCGTTGTAACGATGTCAACAAATGTTGCACCACTAATAGCAACATCAGCAATCACCGAAGCAGCAGCAGTTGCTCCTGTACGGTGAGCTACAGTCGTAGCAGGAATAAATCCTGCCTCTGTCTTGTAAAGTACTTTAATGCCAGCATAAGCAGCCATAATATTTCTCCAAAGTCCCCGAGCAATTCGGGGGAGTCCCCAGCAATTGGGGTATGCAAACCTAATCAGTAAGCATATTTTAGCATAAGCTAAAACTTATCGACTATTTTTTAATTGTAACAACAGACACCTTCTGAGGGGTAACATCTATTGCCTTTGGTTTATTAGAAGAAGATGCTTGCTGGGGATTTTTGATTCCCCCACCGCCTGCTCCTATCGTACCTGTAGTAATAGCCATGAGACTATGTTACCACAGTTTTAGTATATAGCAAAGATTATACTTTACTGTTACCCAATAAATCTGGACGAATAGCCAAAGCTTTGACTCTCCTATACTCAAACCAATTCTTTGGTCCCTTATAACAACCTGGACATCTGACTACAGAGTTTATAAACCTAGGAGCAGATTGTCCGTGACCTTCTGGCCAATCATTAGGCCAATGGACAATATGTCCACACTCATGCATCTCAATAAACCAATCAGATGCAATAGAATTTATTTCATCCACCGTCAAAAAGACTTTCTCTTAATTCTAAAATATCTAGAGCAGCTCTGTCATAAAATTCTGATTTAGCTATTTTTTCTCCACGGCCAAATAGATGCCAAGATGTAGACTCAATATCTGAAACTAAACACTTTGTATTTCTAGATGAGCAATCACAAGCAACAACTAATAACTCCGCACCATGAAAATAAGATAAAGTACCCATAATTAACTCTTCAGAGATAACATCTTTAATTGGCACAAGATACAATTCAATAAGTGATTCGGAAATAGTATTTCCTAAAATTGCAATGTTAACAATTACACTATATGAAAAACTACTATCGTCTTCAAAATCGCAACGAGTTTGAGCAAGCTCGGTCATTAAAAATTCTGATATTTCTTGATTGATAGTCACTTAGTCCCCTTTGGGCGGGTGGTGTGGATGTTGCAAGGCAGCATACATCACTCAGGGAGCTGGTGCGTCAACATATCTTTCTTTTTTTTTAACGCACTCAAGACATCGGAAGGATCTAATTGATTAATTATAAACTCAAGGGAGTCAATATATTTTTCCACTGAGGGCCAAACGGTATTCAAAACTTCGCGAGTGATGCAGGTACCGCAATGGTGTATATCTTCCCAGCAGTCTAGGTAAGCATCTTCAGTGCCTTCGGGAATAAATTCTCCGTCAAGCATTTTTGCTGCATTTGCAACAGAGATTTCAAATTCTTTTTCAAAAACTATTCTTTGATTGTCTATTAACATAGCAGTTTATTTTATTCTTGAGTTAAAGACTCAAAATGAGCTGTAAGCAAATATATAATATAATCTTCTATATTTAATCCGGCTTGCTCTGCAAATTTTTCAATAGATAAAGCAAGATTGTCTGGAATATCAATTACTCCAGAATATTGAAATGCATCAGTATTATAAAAACTTAATTGCATGTTTTATCTCCAGTTAATTATTGAGTATGTTTTTTGACATCCAAATACGGGTTGCTACAATCAAAGTACGCTCATCGTGAAAGACGGTATTGTTGATTTCATTTAACAAAATTTGAATAGCAGCGCTCTTGTCCATCAAGGCAATGATAGCAGTTCCAAACCAGCCGATCAACTAGTTTGACAAAAAAAAATTCTCGTTTCGCTTGCGCCGAGCAAAAATCTCTGATACTCTGCTCTTATACTAGCTAGCCAGCTAGATATAGACTGGCCTCCATTCTAAGGATACTAACTACTAATGAAGATAGATATACATAAGGGTTTTGTAAGGCTAGATGGCTATGAGGCTACTGATCTTAGCGTAGTGAATGCCGCGCGCGTATCGTTCGGTCAGAAAAAAGATTTCATGGATGAATCTGACGTTGGACTGATAAAATTTCTGATGAAAAATCGTCACGGGACTCCATTTGAACATAACTTTTTCAGATTTCATATCAAGACCCCAATCTTCGTAGCTAGAGAATGGATGCGTCATCGGATCGGAAGTTTCAATGAGTTCAGCATGCGTTACTCTGTTTCAGAGTCAGAATTTTATATGCCAGAAATAGATCACTTTAGAACTCAAACAGGGAAGCCTGGTTCTTATACTTTTGAACCAATGGACGACTCCACTGGACAGGTAGGTTTTAGTCAACGTCAAGTTCAAGAAGTTTATGATTTTGCTCATCAAACTTACAAGCAACTTCTGGCTCAAGGCGTAGCAAAAGAAATTGCTCGCATTGTTCTCCCAGTAGGAACTTATACAGAATTTTATTGGAGCATCAATGCTAGAAGTTTAATGAACTTTGTCTCCCTTAGAAATGCCCCAGAAGCCATGCTTGAAATCAGAGAGTTTGCTTCAGCCATAGAATATCTTTTTAGTCAAATTATGCCAGTCACTCACCAGTCATTTCTTGAATTTGGCAGGGTTGCTGTATAGCAATATCTATGTCATAATTTATCTATGTCACACCTCTTTTTCGCAGCTATGTCAACCACAAATGTCGCGATTATTGCAGCCAGCAGTTCTATTATTGTAGCCGCAATTTCTTCCATTATAAATTGGCGTGGGGTAAAAGAAAAAGTTGAAGTAGAAGCCGACACAACTCTGTTTGCAGCGTATAACGATGTTGTTCAGAATCTTCAAACAGAAGTCACTAGACTCCAGAATGCGTTAGATGCCATTAGAGCAGAGATGTACAGATGTGACGAAAGTAACAAAAAACTTACTACTGAAATTAGGCACCTTCAGATATGTGTAGATAGACTATCTATCAATCAAGACAAAATTTCAGGCTCTCTGCAAATTCAACAACACCCTATTGAAGATTAATTTGCAATTATTCATTTTGTACTACTAAATATGATAGGATTTAAATATGGAAAAACCTAATGTAGCGGCAATTGCAATATCATATTTGCTATATGTATTTTTTGTGGCATGGATCACAATGTTAACCCTAGGGGCTCTTCAATATAAAATTTCATATTCTTTAACCATCAGCGCTTTACTGACTGCAAGGTTGGTTTACACGGTAGTTAAAGGAACATTCTCCAGTGAGTGAATTTTCCTCAGCTGATCATATTGAAACAGATAATAGCCTTGCAATATCTGTAAAGGTATTTAAAGATAACGATGATTATCTATCAACTTTTTTTCTATCCATTCCAGATCGGGATGTTGAGATTGAAGAATTTAAAAGTTTGATATTGGGAATAACAACTGCAAAATATAAAATGGAGCAACTCTTGGAGATTTTTGATAATGGGTTCAATACTTGACAATGGCGGAATTGCCATTCCGCATAGAATCCCCGGATTTCCTTATCCAGATAGATACTGCCCACATTGTGAGCAGGCGTTGATTATTGAAACCACTTGCCATATTGAAAACAACCCTATGGATTTTAAAGTAATATATCAATGTCACAATGATGATTGTGTGTTTTTAGACAATATTACTCATTATGCATATATGAGAGTATACTATTCATCGCCAGAAGCTGAAAGTTTATTGTATAAAATGCTTCTTCGTTTCTTTAAAAGACAAGGTAAACGCAATGCTGTCTGATTATTCAGTAGGTTATGTTAACGGTCTTAAGACTGATACTCAATATGCAATTATTGCTACTCTAGATAAGATAGAAGCATTGTTGATTGAGAAAAATCGTCGCTATGGCGACTCTGCCCTCTCGCCAGTGCGAATCTTCTCTAAGGCTGATCCCGCAGAGCAGCTTAAGGTCCGAATTGATGACAAGATTTCTCGGGTTGCCTCTAGTCAGTCGGATGAAGACGAAGATGTTATCATTGATCTCATTGGATATCTAGTTCTATATATGATAAGCCTTGATAAAAAAAAAGAGACTGGCTTAAATAAGTGATACCCCTTACAGATTTTTTCTGTAATTTGTGTGGTCTTAGAGTTGAAAACAGGATATCATGGTGTTTATTAAATACAGGCAATCGGATAGTGCATAAGCAATGTGCCACTTTATTTGTTCAGCAAGGATATGTTCAAATGGAACTTTTTGAATATACCGACTATGTCAGTATTTGAGCACTTGCTCATTTGCTGGAATTGCGGTAAAATGGGTAAACAGTCTCATCATTGCATTCTTTGTGATGAGGAGTCAGATAAATGTAAATGTGAGTTTCCTGTACTTTGGGAACACTATCGTTGTAGCCAATGTCAAGTGACATGGTAAAAGGAGAATAATGACAACACCAAATCAAATTGTTGATACAGCAAGATCTCAGTTCGGGAAGCCATATGTCTATGCGTCTGCCCCTGCTGTTTCAGTTCGTAATCCTCGTTCTTTTGATTGTTCTGGATATACCCATTGGGTTTTTGGTCGAAATGGGGTATCACTTCCGAATGGGAGTTGGAATCAAGCAATCATGGGAAGAGATAACCATACGTTAATCTCTATCGACCAAGCTATCCATACTCCCGGAGCATTGCTCTTTATGGGAGCGAACAGCGGATACTCTGGGTATGGTCCTTCTGGGCATGTAGCCATATCGCTAGGGAATGGTAGTACCGCAGAAGCCCGCGGAACAGCATATGGTGTTGGCTCCTGGTCTGCTTATAATCGTCCTTGGACTAATGCATGCCTCGTTCCTGGTGTTACATATAATGTCCCGCAAATTAAAGCGAGTGATGTTCTTAAAGGTGATCTTATTAATAAAGTTAAAGATGGTCCTATTCTTAAGGGAGGGTCCCAAAATGAAGAGGTCAAGTATTGGCAGTGTGCGTTGAACTATGCCAATGGGACACATCTTATTGGAGATGGTTCCTTCGGCCCGCAAACCACTGCGGCGACCAAAGATTTTCAACGGTTCTGGAGGCTCGTGCCTGATGGTATTGTGGGACCCAAGTCTCGCTCGCTTATGGTCTACAACATCTCTATTCGTTAATATCAATGATATTAATGAGTCTTTTAGTCCCGAGGCTAGACGGCAGAACACGAAGTTTGTATATAGACCAAAGCGAGACAAAGAAAAGCAAGTCCAGTTTGGAGGAACCGATGCAACGATTAGACGGAATGCCTGACATCAAGATTGTTACCATCACACTAGATGAAGAAACAGGCGACCTCGAAATCGATTACGACATCGGCAGTTTCTCTGAAGGTTGGGCTATATATGGCATGTTGAATGGTGCCCTAGAAATTATGCGAGATCATCTTGTCAACGGTGCAAGACATGAGGACGACGAGGATGACTCTTTCTAAATGGGCGATTCACAGATTGGTGATTGGGTACCTCCTTGGTTGGATAATGGCGAATCTCTTCTTGAGATAGTTGAGACTGCCCGTCATTTAGATAATGCTCTATCTTGGCAGATTATTGTAAATATTCTTCAGCGTCAGATGCTTGTCGATTTAAAGATAGCTCGTGAAGTAAACTATATGTTTAACTCAGATGCAAACGAAGAAGCTCTACCCTATATGTGGGATGAAGAGTTTAGGATGAAAAATCTTGGAAAATTCTGGAGCGCCTTTCCAGAGGATTATGAAGACCCCGATGCAGATGAGGATGAAGACGATGAGTGATATTTTTTGGGAGATATTTTTTGGAGTTTCCTACATTGGCATTCTATGTATATTGTGGGCTATTGCCAATTTTGGTCTATTGTGCGACAAGGAGAAATAATGAATCAAGATATTTTTGCTACCAGTTACACTGAAATTCTTATGTTGAAGCGAGAAATTGCTGAATTGGAGAATAATGTCCAGATTTTGACCGTTAAGAATAATGAGTTGTCAAAGTTGGTAAAACATTCTCCAAAGAATTGTGGTTGCAATCACCTAAATCCCAAATTTGATGTGCTATAATCTCAATATGATTAGAGTACGCAATGCACAGGTATACACAGACAATGCAGGAGAGTGGCGTTTTGTTGCTCGTGGTGGAAACTGGAAGACAGTTGGAGCCAGCGAAGAAGGTTTTAAGACTCGCAACTACGCAATCACCAGACTCTTGAGCACTTTCCCTCAGACTGAAACTATTGACGTAATCAACGAGGACAATGAAGCCGAACGGATTACAGAATTTGCTAAAGGCCGCTGGCCTTTCCGCAAGACAATCTGGCGCGCTGCTCAGTAATGTATGAGTATTACGCAACTGTTGCTTCAGTAACTGATGGGGATACAGTAAAATTAGACATTGATTTAGGTTTTAATGTCATATTGCGCAAGACACCTGTTAGACTTATTGGAATCAATGCTCCAGAAATTTCTACCCCCGAGGGCATAGTTTCCAAGACTTACCTCAAAGAACTTATCCCCGTTGGGACACCTGTAATTTTGAAATCATCGAAAGACAAGACAGAGAAATATGGGCGCATCCTAGGAACGCTTGTTTTAGACGAACTATTGTTCCCCCACCTTCAAGGTCGATCTGTCAATAGTCATATGATAGTAAAAGGGTATGCAAAAGCTTATATGCCCTGATAGACAAAGGATGGAAATATGAAAAACTGGTTACTCTATAACAGTGAACGTCTAAACGATGTATTAACAATAGCGCTTCTTTTAATTATTGTTGCAGTTGGTATTTTTATATATGTAGATAGCCGTTCGAATATAAACAATATTCCAGCAACTATTTCTGATAAAATTGAATATGTTACTGGTCCGATTGGACCTACGGGTCCTCAGGGGCCGAGCGGTCTTTTCTATACTAAGTAAAACACTTGATATCTAAAACAATGACCTATGGGTCACTTTTTGCTGGAGTAGGTGGATTAGATTTAGGCTTTGATGCTGCGGGACTAGAATGCAAGTGGCAAGTCGAAAAAGACGAGCGCTGCACTAGCATCCTAGAACGGCATTGGCCTAACGTCACTAGATATGGTGATATAGTTGATATCAACGGATATGACATAGAGCCTGTTGATATCATCACATTTGGGTTCCCCTGTCAGGATGTAAGCAACGCTGGTGTCTATGGTGACACCCGGCAGGGCTTTAAAGGTCAGCGGTCAGTTCTCTTCTTTGAAGCGGCCCGCATTATCCGAGAAATGAGAGAGGCCACAGATGGAATTTACCCCCGATACGCCGTTGCAGAAAATGTTGTTGGACTCCTTAGTGCCGAACATGGACAGTCATTTCTCCGTGTACTCGAAAGTATGGTTGGGCTGGGGGCAATGGCAATCGAATGGCGAATCCTGGATGCTCAAAACTTCGGCTTATCCCAACGCAGGCGAAGAGTCTTTCTCATCGCTGATTTCCATGCTGGAGGAGAGTCCGCACCCACGATATACCCTCAGCCCAAAAGCTTGCGCAGGCATCATGAAACGAATTCAAAGCCGCAACGCCCCGATCCCGGAACAACTCTTGGAGATCCTCCAGCGCCAAGCATCTTTGTATCAACAGGATATGGAAAATACGGCGAAGGAACAATAGCCCCATCATTGGTCGCGAGCACCCATGAACGCGAATCGACCCTCATTGCGGTCGATAACCTCAGACCCGAAACGGGCGGGACCCATCAACTCCGGCGGCTTAGCCCATTGGAATGCGAACGACTCATGGGCTGGCCCGAAGGCCATTGCGCCACGCTCGCAGACGGCAGAGCCGTCAAAGATACACCCAGACTCCGCATGATCGGAAACGGCATCGCAGCACCCGTCGCCCAATGGGTAGCAAGCCAAATCATCAAACACAACAAAGCAACAATAGGTATGCAAACAGGCCCATGATATAGGCGTGTACAATCCCCGGAGAGCCCCCTGTGTGCCCCGTAGAGCGACGAAACATGCGAACCTTACAGAGAGTGCCTACATACCAATAAATATAACCAAACAACCCCAAAAGCCCCCCTTTCATCATAAATATACAACAACCCAAAAATTCAAAAACTTGAATGCAAGAATTCAAAAACTTGAATACATATTTTTGAAAAATTGAATAAATATTAGGAGAAGTCTGTCGTGCTGGCGCACCATCTGCCAGAACGACCTCCAACGACCACGCGGCGTGAGAATCGGCCCATAGCTGGCCACGCTGCGCGGTCAAGCTCCCGATTCTTCGCCTAATCGCGGCCCCGATGCTATGCGCGGCACCCGCGACGCGGTACGCTTTAGGGGCAAGGCCGAGCGGGAGACACCCGCTCGGAATCTAACCAAAGGGGAACAAATGTTCGATTCCACGCTAGACCTACCGGACACCGGTGGCAACGCGGACCGCGCGCAAGTAGTAGGGGAGCAAGATGCCTTGAGTCTCCGCCTCAAGGCAAACGCGGCCCTACTGTTTGAGTCAGAGCCTCGCCTACGTGGTGCCGCGATAGCAATAGCCGCGATGCCAACTAAAGAGCGCCGCGTATGGCTTGCGCGTCTCGCCGGTCACGTAATCGGTGGGAACGTAATCGGTGCCGAGAACGCGAACGCGGTGATAGCGTTCCACCACGTAAGCGTTTAGCACGTAGCCCGCGAGACTCTCGCCTAGTGCGAGAGTCTCAAGGGGTGCGGGTTACCGTACCACCAACCAACCAACCAAAGGGGACATAATGAATCACCACCAGCACCGCGCAGTAGAAATACGGCTTGACGAAATAACGCGCCGAGTGACCGAGGCGATTCTTGGCCATTCCAACGCCGACCGGACTATCCGCGAGATGTTGCTAATGCTTGCGACCGATGGACAGACTACCGCGCTTGAGGCCGCACTAGTCCACACAATCGCCAACGCCGGTAACGTCGCAACCGAACTAATAGCCCTAAGCGCCTAGCACGTAGCCCGCGAGACTCTCGCCTAGTGCGAGAGTCTCAAGGGGTGCGGGTTATCGTACCGCCATAGGCGAACACCGCGACCCGATAGCGTGGGTCGCGGCGTTGTCGCGTGTAGGCCAGGACGCGGCCAGCTCGCGGCCCTGGGTCAGGCCAGCTCGCGGCCCTGGGTCAGGCCAGCTCGCGGCCCTGGGTCAGGCCAGCTCGCGACCCTGGGTCAGGCCAGGGCAGAGCCAGCAGGGCGTACCCGCCCTGCCCTACTCACACAACAGCACACACCACGCGACCTACCCCGACAGCGCGGCCAACAGCGCGGCCCGATAAATAAAATAAAAGAAATACCCGCTCCAACTTGACTCACACTAGGGCCGGTGATAAGTTATCTTTATCGGAGCAACCGGCTCCCCGAAAAAAGGAAAACTATGACACACGGCGAACTGATTATGTTGCTCGACTACACGTACCACACGACCCCGCTCTTGAGCGAAGAGCGCAGGGCAGAGCTGCTCTGCTTCCTAATCTACTGCATCGCATAACCCCGCAGGCGAGGCGGGGGAGGGGCTCCGGCCTCTCCCCCCTCTGCGCGCCCAGGCCCGAGCCCTGGTTCTGGCCTGGAGTCAGCTTGACGTACCCCACATCGCGTCTCGCCGCGCCCCACATCGCGGCTCGCCGCGCCCCACATCGCGGCTCGCCGCGCCCCACATCGCGGCTCGCCGCGCCCCACATCGCGGCTCGCCGCGCCCAGCGGCCCCCCAGAACAACAGTTACGTGGGCGGCCCGGACAGCACACACGCTCTTCGTGTGCTAGGATCGCCCGCTAAATATGGATACGCTTTTTTGACCACTTAGAGTGGCCGTGAAATAAATCACAGCCGCGGCCCCGTGTCAAGTCGGGAGCCGGATTTATTTTTTTTATTATCTTGAGGTAATAATGAGGCGCAGAAGTGGACTCACCTACGCGTGTTTGGTAGTTTGTACTTATCGGAGCACGCAACCGGCGGACTCCCCTAGAGAATGGATTACGGCATGGAGCCGATTCTCTCTCTTAGCAAGGCCGCAATCGCGGCACACGCCAAGGCCGTTAGCCTTGACCCGATTCACATGCCTATCATGTGCGTCAAGGCGGCCATGGAGTTTGTTGCCACACTCTCCCCCGAGGTCATAAGTGAGGCGCTACAGTACCTCATCACAGACTACTACACCGAGGATGAGTACGACATCCAAGTGATGTTGCCTAAGGCAATCGACTTTGCCATTAAGTGGACAAAGTAAACTTCCCGGGAAAAGGGGGGGGGCTCCGGCCCCTCCCCTCCCCTTTGGGGTCACGCGGGCGAGCCGCCCAAGCACACACGATCTACCGTGTGCTAGGATCGCCCGCGAGAACTGGGGGCGGAAAAAATGTCACTTAGAGTGGCCGCAGAATAAATCACAGGCGCGCCGCCGTGTCAAGCCGGGAGCTGGTTTTTTTTCGATTCTTTTTTTTATCTTGAGGAAACATTTAGGCGCAGAAGTGGACTCGCACACGGGGACGCGATAGGTTAGTACTTGTTGGAGGGAACAACCGGTTCGCTCCACGAACCTAAGGAGACAGTTATGGCCGGAATAACCGAGAGTGGGGCAAGTGTGCTTCGCGACTTCGTTCGCGACGCTGAGTCCCGGCTGAGAATGTCAATCCGCAATGCGGGGATTGACATCAACATTCGCTCTCACGGCGAATCGTTCGGGGCTGAGATGGTTGCCCTCAACGAGACAATCGTCTCAATGACCCGGGACATTCTTACCCGCCACGGGTACGAAGTCTAAGGGAGCCGGGAACAAGGGGAGGGGCTCCGGCCTCTCCCCTCCCCCTTTGGGGTCACGCGGGCGAGCCGCCCAAGCACACACGATCTACCGTGTGCTAGGATCGCCCGCTCGGCTTGGTTTGGCATTTTTGGTCACTTAGAGTGGTCATAAAATAAATCACAGCCGCGGCTGCGTGTCAAGCCGGGAGCTAGTTTTTTTTTGATTCTTTTTTTTATCTTGAGGAAAAAATGAGGCGCAGAAATGGACTCGCATAGGCGTGTTTGGTAGTTTGTACTTATCGGAGCGAGCAACCGGCGGACTCCCCAAGAGAATGGACTACGGCATGAAGCCGATTCTCTCTCTTAGCAAGACCGCACCCGCGGTAGCCGACGCGACGGTTCTCGCGAAACGCCTAGAGGGGTTCTACGTGAACCGCTACGAGGCGCAAGAGTTGGCCGACGCGTTCAAGGCTACGGACAAGGCGCTTGACGCGGTCACCTCGTTCACCACAACCTTCGAGTTGCTAATACTCGAAGCGACGGTGGACATTCTCGTCGCCGCTGCCGAGGCTGCCGATGTTCTCATCGTCACCCCCGAGGGTGAGCGTTGGTACCCCGTCTTCCGAGACGAGGAGTAACCCTCCGGGGGAGCAAGGGGGGGGGCTCCGGCCCCTCCCCTCCCCTTTTGGGGTTCGGCGGGCGAGCCGCCCCATACGCACACACGCTCTTCGTGTGCTAAGCTCGCCCGCTCGGCTTGGTTTGGCATTTTTGGTCACTTAGAGTGGTCGCAGAATAAATCACAGCCGCGGCTGCGTGTCAAGCCGGGAGCTGGATTTCTTTTATTATCTTGAGGAAACAATGAGGCGCAGAAATAGACTCACTCACTGATGTTTGGTAAATTGTACTTATTGGAGAGAGCAACCGGCTCGCTCCCCGAGAGACTGGATTTGGCCAAATGCCTACCTTCTCTGGAGAGGTCGCAATCGCGGCAACCGATACGGCGGTAACCGTAGCGCCTTGCTCAATAGCAATCACTAAGCGCATCAAAGAATTGTGGAATGTTGACTCAAGAACCGCTCAAGCGGTATTCGGAGCCCTATCGTCCACTATGATTTGGGCAACCGAGGGAATGGCCCATACCGCAGGCGAGAGAGTAATGGCCTCACTAATCGGCCTGCGTCGGACTAATACTCCACACTCCGAGGCGATGATTGCCTCCGAGGTAATCGTTTACCTAATGATGGATTGGGTAGACGCAGCCTAGGGGTCAAGCCCCGGCCCGCAAGGGTCGGGGCGCTCCCCCCCCCCTCATCACTCAGAGTGACATTGGCCCGGGCTGGCGCACGCTGCCGCCTACTCGTCCCTCGTAGCGTGCGCCAGCGCAGAGTGGTGGGGTAGTCTAGTACAAGTTTAGTACGCTGTCAAGTTCTGCTCACAAATAAAAAAAGAAATAATGCAAAGAAATAGCCCGCAGAAATAGACTCGCAAGCCATTAGCTGGTAGTTTGTACTTATTGGAGAGAGCGACCGGCTCCCTCCCCGAGAGAATGGATTTGGCCACATGCCGAACTTCTCTGCTAGCCCCGCGTTTGACGCACGCGGCTTGATAGAACACATGTTCGGGCATCCGCTCGGACAGTTGGACAGCATCCTCCACACGGTCAGCCCCGACCGGTTCCCGCTTGAGGATGACGGCGATGTTGAGGACTGGGAAGTCCCCGACCGCATCACCGGCTGGGAGGAGTAACTCCCGGGGGCAAAGGGGAGAGGCTCCAGCCTCTCCCCTCCCCTTTGGGGTTCGGCGGGCGAGCCGCCCCATACGCACACACGATCTACCGTGTGCTAAGCTCGCCCGCGTTGGCTGGTATGGGAAAAAATGTCACTTAGAGTGGCCGCAGAACAAATCACACCCGCTCGCCCGTGTCAAGCCGGGAGCTGGTTTTTTTTGGATTCTTTTTTTAATCTTGAGGTAATAATTAGGCGCACAAATAGACTCGCATACTGATGTTTGGTAGTTTGTACTTATTGGAGAGAGCAACCGGCTCCCTCCCCGAGAGAATGGATTTGGCCACATGCCGAACTTCTCTGGAGAGGTCGCAACCGCGACAACCGATGCGGCGGTAACCGTAAGCACCAATTCCGTACTTATTAAGGAACGGATACAGGAATTGTGGGGGTGCACGTTCATGAACGCTCACGTTATCTTCAACGTGCTCATGACCACCGGCATTTGGGGAATGGATAACCCCTACAGCCACGCTATGCAAAGCGTGTTGGGTGACCTAGCCCCACTACGCGGCGACGATGTCCCTCGCACCGAGGCAATAGCCGCTTGCGATGAAATCATAGACCTAGCCAGGGTCTTTAGACTCTCAATCTGAGTCTAGGGGTCAAGCCCCGGCCCGCAAGGGTCGGGGCGCTCCCCCCTCATCACTCAGAGTGACCTTGGCCCGGGCTGGCGCACGCTGCCGCCTACTCGTCCCTCGTAGCGTGCGCCAGCGTTGTGTGGTGATAGCTTTTGGCCACTTAGAGTGAACATCATTTTTACCTCAATTCGCACGCAGAAGTTGACTCAGATTCCGAACGCGAGTAGTTTGTACTTATTGGAGCGAGCAACCGGCGGACTCCCTGAGAGAATGGATTTGGCAGATGCCGAACGTCTCTGGCAAGACCGCAAGCGAATTGGCAATGGAGTGGGACGCGGCCCTCTCTGGAATTCAGTGGGGCGCTCCTATCGAGGTCAAGGTTTACGAATTCAGTTTCGATGACCCCGAGGTCTACGCCCGCTCTGTCCGCAGCGAGGACGACGGCGACGTTGAGGACTGGGAAGTCCCCGACCGCATCGTCGGCTGGGAGGAGTAACCGACCCGGTCACGGAGAGTGGGCAACCACTCTCCGTGGCCCCCCTCGGGGGCGGGCGCACGCTGCCCGCTACTCGTTCCTCGTAGCGTGCGCCCGCAACGGCTGGTGATAGCTTTTGGCCACTTAGAGTGAGTATTCTAACCTCAACATCTTGAGACAATCTTTAGCCGCATAACTAGACTCAGAATCTAATCTAGGGTAGATTTCTCTTATGACCAACACACAGAAAGTCCTAGCCGCCGAAACCGCGTCGCGTTCGGCACTTGCCCCATTAGTTCGCGCATTTCGTTGCGAGATTTCTCGCACGATTTCCGCAGAGTCGGGCGCTAAGTGGCTCGATTACACAATCCTAAACTACAGCGCAGCAGCGCTAGAGGAAGCGATTCTCTACCAAGCGTGGAGGCACGAACTTCCCAACCTTGACGACCACGACGTAAACCACGAGTGCGATTTCTAACCGACCCGGTCACGGAGAGTGGGCAACCACTCTCCGTGACCCCCCCTCGGGGGCGGGCGCACGCTGCCCGCTACTCGTTCCTCGTAGCGTGCGCCCGCTGAGTGTGGTGGTAGCTTTTGGCCACTTAGAGTGAACATCATTGTTTCCTCAATTTGCTCTCCCGCCTTGACTCAGATTCGGAACGCTAGTAGGTTTGTCCTTGTTGGAGCGCAACCGGCGCACCTCACCTGAAAGGTTCCACGATTATGCCGAATTACTCACTAGACGCAGAGGGCAAGGCGCTACGCCTTAGCCTCATTGAGGCTCACGCCAGCGGCGAGGCGCGATCTGTTCACTCAATAGATGCCCTAATGCCCCTTATCCTAGCCCTAGACTCTATGGAATGGACTCAGAGCCTATCCTTAGTCCGTATGGGATTCCCGCACGCTATCGTAGGCGTGACCACATTTGCCAATGCGGTGGACGTATTCGCAGAGTCTCAGGATTACCTCGATTGGCCCGACCGTTGGGTAAACGACATAATCCGCAACATCGCCCACGACTACCTGTAGGGGCCGGTCGGGTCACGGAGGGTGGGCAACCACTCTCCGTGACTCCCCCTCGGGGGCGGGCGCACGCTGCCCGCTACTCGTTCCTCGTAGCGTGCGCCCGCTGGGTCTGGTGGTAGCTGGTGGCCACTTAGAGTGAACCTATTCTTTTGCTCAAATCGTTAGCAGAAGTTGACTCAAAACCGAAACGCGATTAGTTTTGTCCTTGTTGGAGCGCAACCGGCACTCCCAACCTAAGGGGACAAAATGGACAACATCGAAACCGTTCGCCACTTGCTAGATTTTCATCAGGATTCATTTACTATGCCATTCCACGATGAATGGAAACTAATGCGTGCCATTATGTTTCGTAACTTTTGGGAAGCAAATTGGGAAAACAAAATGACGCTTATCGGTTTTGCGGTGAGCGTTATCAACCCTCAGACCGCCGATGATTATCAGGTCATTATGAATAACCCCGAGGGATACTACGAAGCGATGGCTGTCGGTATGCTTAGCCACATAGAATCCTCAGGTATCTTAGATTTCGACCTTGATGAGTTTTGTATCGACCAGCACGACGACTGCCGGGAATCTCGCCCCGAGGCTGCCTAGCGGCCTCGGAGAGTCGGCAGAAGCCCCCCGCAAGGGGGGCTTTTTCGCGCCCGGAAACCCATCGGGCTGGCGTGCCTCACGGCACCTCACAAAAAAATGTGAGGCACGCCAGCGTTGAGTGGTGATAGCTTTTGGCTACTTAGAGTGAACCTATTCTTTTCCTCAATTTGCCTCTATAACTTGACTCAAATAGGTAACGCGATTAGTTTTGTCCTTGTTGGAGCGCACCCCGCACTCCCGATCTAAGGGGAAAAAATGGAGACCATCGAAACCGTTCGCCACTTGCTAGATTTTCACTTTGGCGGCTTACTTGATGTCAAAGAATGGAGACTTATGCGCTTTATTGAGTCTCGAAACTTTTGGGACGCGGACTGGGCGGATAAAACTGCTCTAATCGGTTATGCCGTTGAGGCGCTTGACCCTCAAACGGACAGGGATTACATGGCTATCATTCAGAACCCCGAGGGGCATTACGAGGCTATGGCCGCAGGGATGCTTATTTTCGTTGAGGGCGATGACTCTATAGAGTTCGATAGCGACGAGTTTTGCTACAGCGGGCATCACGACTGCCGGGAAGACCGCCCCGAGGTCGCCTAGCGGCCTCGGAGAGTCGGCAGAAGCCCCCCGCAAGGGGGGCTTTTTCGCGCCCGGAAACCTATCGGGCTGTCGTGCCTCACGACACCTCACATAAATGTGAGGCACGACAGCAAAGGCTGGTATCGGTATTAGATAAACTTAGAATAAATAACCAAATAGACTTGACTCGCAGGCCATCAGCTAGTAGTTTCTAACTATGGAAACCAACCCCGAGCAAAGGAAAACTATGAAACTATCTAACGTGTGGTTCAAGAATGTTCGCGAAGATAGTTTCGCAGAGGTGGCCGCAGGGCTACTCGGCGTGACCCTAATAACGCTAGGATTCCTAGCCCTAATAGGTCTAGGCGCTCTAGTCATCACACTAATCGGAAAGGTAATCTGATGAACCGTCGTTTCGATAGCGTAGAGGTATTCTTTAGTCTCCAAGATAGGTGGAGGCAGGTCTTCCCGTATCTGCTCGGCATCTCGGCGTTCATAGTCCTGCCGATTGTCGCAGCGTGGATTGAGTCTCTCAACTTCTAGTTCGTGGCCCCCCCCGCATAACCCGTTGGGTTTGCTGAAGGCATTACGCCCGCATACGGGGCGTGGGGGGCCGCCATTATCGCAAAGCCCGCTCTGCCCCCTCAGAGCGGGCTTTGTTGCGTTCAGGGCTGGCGCTCCAAATCGCCTCCGGCGATTTGGAGCGCCAGCATTGCTCGGTATCAGTTCTAAAATAAAATAGAATAAATACCTTCTCCGGCTTGACTCGTAGGCCAATAGCTGGTAGTTTCTCTCTTGTAAGCAAGTCGCCTAACCGAAAGGCTCCAACGTGAATCCTGAACAAACTCAAGCCATAAGAAGCGCTCTAATAAATCGCACCGATTCTATCGCCCATAAGATAAGCAATGACTCTAATGTCGTCGCCATTATCTCTCACGTTCTAAGAGTCGCCGCAAAAAATGGCGATAGAGAAATAATCGCCGCTATTGCCTACGGCTACGCTCCGGTAACTACGGCTGATGCGTTGGTAAACCTGATGGAGGGCGTGATTATCTAGTCCGCTCCGCAAGGCCGCACGCTCGCCCTGATGCCGGTTGCTCAGGGCGGGCGTGCCTTTTTGCTCGTTCCTCGCAAAAAGGCACGCCCGTGTCAAGTCGTCTTAGGTTTTATGTTAGGTGGAATAAACGCTCGGGCCGACAGCTACTCAAAAAGTTTCTAGAAAAACTCTCGCTCCAACTTGACTCACTTAGTAGGGAGGAGTAGATTTATCTCTGTTGGAGCGGAGACTTTCTACTCTAACTACCTACTAAGAAAAGGAAAGTGCCAAATGCCCGTAGATGAGTTTATTGACGCTAGCGATGTTCAGGTATCGCCCCGAGGTCGAAAGAAAATCCTAATCCCCGACCTACTCGCAACACTAAAGAAAGTAACCGCAAAGCAAGGCGTATCTCTCAAAGGTACGTTCGGTGAGGTTGCTAAGTCTGACCGGCCAACGGTTGCGGCGACTATCCGCAAGCATTGGAGCGAGGTTCAGGCTTCAGAGTGCCGTATTGACTTTTCGCCTGAGGGATACGCTCAGGTAAGAATCCGCTAACCCCCTTAGCGGAATACGGGAAAGCCCCTGCCGTGAGGCGGGGGCTTTCCTATGCGCTGGCGCTCCAAATCGCCTCCGGCGATTTGGAGCGCCAGCATTATCTGGTATCGCTAACAAAAATAAATAGAATAAATACCCGCTCCGGCTTGACTCGCAGGCCGTGAGCTGGTAGTTTCTCATTTGTACCCAAGCCACCCAACCGAAAGGCTCTCCCAATGGACATCGCGACTAGCGCAGAAGCATACGAAAAAAAACTTAAAGACGCGATCTTTAACTTTTTTCACTATCAGGCAGGTTTCCATTATCCGATAATGGAAAGGGTTAAAGACCTCAAATCGGCTGTTGAGGCCATAGCCATTCGACTAGGAATAAGCGAGTTACGCCTAGACGCATTTAACTACCCGCACAATGCCGAAGCCCTAAAAATAGAGGGAGAGCAAGAGGGCTTGAGAATCGCTCTCTGCCTTCTAGTGGGGGAGCCTATCGCAGACGAGTTACAGGGACTCGCCTATGCGTGGGCAGCGCAGACAATCCGAGACATCGAACGCACGTTTAAGGGGCTGGATAACTAAGCCACCCCGCCTTAGCAATAAAAGCCCCTACCGGCAACGGTGGGGGCTTTGCTATGCGCTGGCGCTCCAAATCGCCTCCGGCGATTTGGAGCGCCAGCATCTCTTGGCTTGGCATTGTAAATAAAATAGAATAAATCCCCGCTCCGACTTGACTCGCAGGCCAATAGCTAGTAGTTTCTCTTTTGTAAGCAAGTCACCTAACAGAGAGGCTCCACCGAATGAACGAGCAAGAGCGTAATCTACTAACAGAAACGCTAGAGGTAAGCGTACAGGCAATGTTTAACCTTCACGAGTTGGTCGTCAATGGCGACCCCGACTCTATCCGTCACGCCATAACGGGTGTGCTTCTTATGTCACGCGCCTTTGACGCTCTCGGCCCCGCCATTATCGCCCGAGCGCTAGATTTAGGCGTTAGTCACCTAGAGGTGACCGAACTCCTCGGGATTAGCCCCGAGGAAGTCGTAGACGCAATGGATTGGGACTCCATCACCCCCGAGGATTTCGCCTAACAGCGAGCCTCCAAAGGCCGCACGCTCGCCCTGATGCCGGTTGCTCAGGGCGGGCGTGCCTTTTTGCTCTCGCAAAAAGGCACGCCCGTGTCAAGTCGTAGCGGTATTTACATTTTATGGAATGTGCGCAAATGATAAGTTTCTTGAGGTAATAATGACGTACAGAAATTGACTGGGAACGGCATCGCGATTAGTTTGGTCTTTGTCAGCAGGGAACGGCAAGGTTCCCATCGTAACTATCGGGCAACGGCCCAAGAATCGAGGTGATTATTATGCCAGCAGATGAATTTCTACCTGCTGATGCCGTACAGGTATCCCCGCGAGGGCGCAAGAAAATTCTTATTCAGGATTTGCTTGACACTCTCTCGAACGTCACACCCGAGCAGGGTGTTGCGCTTAAGGGAACCTTTGGAGTAGTCGCCAAGAGTGACCGCCCGACGGTAGCAGCAACGATTCGGAAGCACTGGTGCGTTATACAAAGCGGCGAATGCCGTATTGATTTCTCACCGGAGGGATACGCGCAGGTGCGTATCCGCTAGCGGATGAATCGTATCAGTAGCGCCCCCCGCTTGCTACGGGGTGCGAGGTGCCAGCGGCAATCCCGATAGCCGCAGCCGTAGGGGGAGAGGTGCGAACCTCTCCCCCGAATTACTCTAGCTCAAGGCCCGCTCTGCCCCCTCAGAGCGGGCCTTGTCGCGCTCGGGGCTGGCGCTCCAAATCGCCTCCGGCGATTTGGAGCGCCAGCATTGCTTGGGGTTAGATAAATAAATAAATAGAATAAATACTCGCTAAGGCTTGACTCGCAGGCCGTTAGCTAGTAGATTTCAGTATGTAATCAAGTCCCCTAGTCCGAAAGGCTCATAATGACTTCTCCAAAACTCAAAGGCTGTTATTTTGTTCATCGCCTAGGCGGTAACGGCTTAGTCTGTCACGACTGTTTTCACAATGACCCCCGAGCCAAAGGCGGTAGTTACATACCCCTAATCGTTCGCAGGCAGACCATCAAACAGCGCAAGGAATCAGATTTTTACTACAACGACAAATGCTGCCTATGTGAGAAGCAGTACGTCTAAGTTCCGCAAATCCTCGGGGGGAAACCCCCGAGGCTACGGAGTGGGCTGTCGTGCCAAAATCGCCGCAGGCGATCCTGGCACGACAGCATCTAGTGGTGTCAAATAATGAGGCTTTTTTAGTAGGTTAGTTATTGAGAATAAAAATAAAAGAATGAGCAGAAGTGGACTCAATAGCTCTAGGCCGGTAGTCTGTTCTTTGTCAGGTAATCCGGTAAAGTTCGGATTCTTCGAAACACTAAGAGCAACGGCTCAAGACGGGAGGTGATTAGACAAATGAACGATGAGTTCATTTCAGCGGATTCCGTACAGGTTTCCCCACGAGGTCGTAAGAAGGTTCTTATTGTAGAACTTCTTGAGACTCTTGCGAAGGTTACCCCCAAGCAAGGCGTAGCCCTCAAGGGGACATTCGGCGCTGTCGCCAAAAGCGACCGGCCTACGGTGTCCGCAACCATTCGCAAGCATTGGGCGGAGGTTCAAGCGGGAGAGTGCCGCGTAGACTTCTCGCCCGAGGGTTTCGCCCAAGTACGGGTGAGAGCCTAGCCTGCGATGGTTACTAGTAGCGGGTAGGGGAACAAGCCCCCGACCCGAAGGGAAGGCAGGCACCGAAGGTCTGCGGCGAATAGGGGAGGGGCGACGGCCCCTCCCCTTGACGCGTCCGCTTCAGGGCTGGCGTGCCAAAATCGCCTCCGGCGATTTTGGCACGCCAGCATCTCTTCGTCTTATCTCAACAATAAACTGGAATAAATAAGCGAATAACTAACGGCAACAATAATCAACAATAATAATCTCAAACATCTCTATGCGAAAACATTATGTAGAACTATTCCCCGGATCAAAATTTTGGTTTTTTCTTTTTTAGTTTGCCAATGCGAGACAAGCGGGAGAGTGTGCTAGGGTGGCCTTATCGGTTCCACCCCTTACCCCCGACTAATCGGGCCTAATAGATAGGAAATAAAAATGGAGAATAGAGAAGAAGTATTTATTCCTAGTAGTGTTAGACAAGCAAGAATCTTTGAGTTAGAGAACTATTCTAACTTTGAGTTAGCAGAAGTGATTACTTCTTTAGAAATGACTGTTGTAGAGAAAGATGTTGAGATTGCCAGAATAACAAGAACTATGGAAGAGATACACAAAAAACTAAATAATCTTTATGACTTAGAAGAACAAAATGCTCAACTAAAGAGAGTGCTTATTGTTGTAAATAACAAACTAGATGGTTTGTTTGAGTTGACGGGAGATTTTATTCAATGAGAAATCTATTTTGGTTTCAGGTAGTACTAATGATGGGTTCTGTTCTTGCCGGATACCTTATGGGTAAAGGTAAGAAAGATGGAAAGATAGCAGACTTAGAGTTTGAGATTGACATTCTCAAATCAGAAGCAGAAAGTGCTTGGCATCAACTTTATGTTCAGACTTACGGTAATAAGTCTGAAGTAAAGTTGGCTGAAGAGTCATCATTAGAAAACAGCATAAAGAATCACCCCGCTAATGGAAATAAAGAATACCTAGCCTATAAAATAAATGAACACTTTGGAAAGGACTTCTAAATGAAAACACTAAGACTATTTACAATGATAATCGGTATGGAATGCGATGAAGGAAAAATGCTTACAGATAGAGAAATGGAAGATTTAGTTACCGCTCAAATGAGTGGGATTCTAAATGATGAAACTAATCTCGTAAATGTTGGAGTTAGCGTAAAAGACGTAAACTTCTAAATAAGATTAGGGGAGAGGTTGGGGGTTTCACGTTCCCTCAGCCTCTCCCCTTTTTTTTGTCTAATAGCTGTTGGCCTGTTGTTCCAAAACAGCCTGCGGCTGTTTTGGAACAACAGCCTCCTCTGGTGCGATAACAAATGGGATGTGTAATAAATACCGCACACACAAACATCAACATCAGACAGCCACATTAGGCGGTCGTCCCTTTTTGCGACGAAGGAGCAAAAAACGACCGTTTTATCTGGTGTTAGATGTTGGGGTTATTTTAACGTCTACCTATTTGGAAATAAATAAACTTTATATTTTCTCGAGTTTTTGATTCTAAAACTGAAAAAAGAAACTTTTTTTTACTGCGTTAAATGAGGGCAAAAAAAATACTCCAGATTCGGCTGCCACAAAAGTGACAGTCTAACCTTGGAGTAATTACTTGCTGGTAGATATATGAGTTTAGACTAGAGGATAAATTCTTCAAATCCCGTCTAAACTATTTGCGGGGATATAACGGTTAGTATTTATTGTTTTAATTACTCTAAGAATAGAGGAAAACAATAGAGTCCCGAATTTATGAAAAGATATTTTTCTTTTTTATTTATGGAGTTAAAGAATGCCACAATTGTTGAGGATATTTGCGGGCAATAACTGAATACAACAAATACCGCCAACAATTATCGCCAACTTACCTATAAAGAAACATTATATGTAAAAAACGCCAGCGGAACAAATTTTGACTTTTTCTACAAAAACACAAATAAAATAATTTAATATCATATTTGCGGAGGGAGATACTCAACCTCTAACTTTACAATAATCTTGATATACTATACATATGAACCAAACACCAACAAAACCCATAACCGGCGGGTCTAAACGACTCTTATATTCTCCTAGTAAGGGTTATATAAGGGAGTGTTTTATATTAAATTCTTTTATATATAGGCGAATATCATCTACAAACAGCTAGAAATAGCCTATTCTATATCAAAAAACTCTCAAATAGAATACACATTACGGCACAGCAGACCCCCGTCATTAGTTCCGTTATCATAGCGGAACCTTGTTCTCTGTCTTTATGTTTGTTTTAACTAACTTTTGTTATTAGTATGCTTAGGGTTATTATGAATAGTATTGTTATTATCGTTAACATTCTTTTCTCCTTGTTGGTAGGTATCTTTTTTGGCTTGCCTCTTATCTTATTCTCTTACTAGGGAGATATGATATCCCAATGTCCCGCCCGAATAACAAAGGCCATCAGCTAGCCTTCTAGACCCCTTAGATTCTATTCTATATAGGGATATTAGACTCTCTAAAAACCCCCGAAAATAACAATATGATTGTAAAATAGTTTTATTAATATCCTAACGATATATAGTTTACAGATTATGGATATACTTAGAATATAAAAAGTAGAAATAGGGCGGGAAACCTTTCCCATTATCTTAAGAAAAGTAAGACAACAAACAACTCTGGTTAGTAAACACTATTACAACAAATAGTGCAGGTTTCCCATCACGACAGAAAGGAAAAAACCCGCTAGCCCTATTTCAACATCTTTAAAACACCACATTGCTTACATTAAATACTAAGCCTCATCTGTAAAGTTATTCATAGTCTCAGCTTCAATATGATATTGAGCAGTAGCATCCATTAATACAATATCCGCAATTTCTATATCAAGAAGTGCAGCCATTCCACTAGCACACGAATGTGAAAGATTAACTAGACACCCAAGCATAATAAGTCTATCTACAGGGTTGGAATCTAGAATTACATCTACTTCTTTAAGTAGCCCAACAACCATTTCTGTATCTTCCATAGACCTAGCCATTAACAATGCTCTAGATAAATCTGAATACTCAGACTGTTTCTTCAATGATTCTTTAGTTTCGTGATTACTCATCATTTTCTTTTTCCTCTAAATCTAACCCGCTATGTTTGTCTAATACCCAACCACACAAAAAGAGAAAAATATCTCTCTTTTCTTGGCCTGATAGATTACTAAAATCTGAAGTTGCTCTCGCTAACTGAACAGATTTATAACTTTCTTTACTATCCCAATCTGGATGAATTGGTTGTACATCTGACTCCAATAAGTCTTTGAGAATAGCATCGAGCCATAAGATATGAGAATAGCCCTCACTCATTTTCACTGTTCCATTCTTGCTTTATTTCATCAAAATGATCTTGACATAAAGCATAGGCAATATCGAAAGTAATCTCAGGAACTCCACCATAGGTAAATACGTCAATCTCAACATTGTCTATAAAAACATTAAACATATTACCACCATACCAAACAATATGAACAGAGCCATTAGTCTCCTCAAAAAGTTCGTCAAGGATTGAATCTTTAAATATCACATATGTGTCATTATTAAATATACTCATTACTTACCACTCATTTCTATTAGACGTTCGATACCCTCATCATAGGTATCAACAATAACCCCAAAGTCTGGTTCATTGATTATATTGATTTCAAACCAGTTATTATTATCAGTAATATAGCCACCCTCACAAGCATAGACTTTCTTCAAGTCATTGTCATTCAATGGTTTACGATAATTATCTCTAGCCTTACCATCATACATACCCACATAATTACCATCTTCATCTACCATCATAATCTTAATCTCACCACGAGCATATAATTCATAATCAATAGTATGAGCAATTAAACCATCATACCAATAACTATCTATATGCTCATCATCAATCTTAGGCTGGACAATAACTACATTACCATTACTCATTTTTCTCCCATTTCTTTAAGTGTAGCCTCAATAGGAAACAATGCCGAAACAAACTCAGAGTTCTTAGGCTCAACTTTATCTCTATTCTTACGATATTCTTCTAACGTCATAGTTTCTGGATAACTAGTCCAAATCCAATCGTCACCCATTATGTTAACTCCTTTGGTATGCTTAAATAAGTCCAATCACTAGTGGCTTGGTTTGCTTCTACTAATAACTCAAATGCTTTATTCAATAAATCTAAATCAGGCAAGTTAGAACGCAAGTTTTGTTCGTTAGTATAAGGTACATATGCTACACATAAAACTTCCCCACAATCATAACATTCTAATCCTTGTAACCCTTGTGTATCTTCATCATCAATAGCCCAACGGGTATCAGAATTTACCTCAAATACATCTAACGAATCTATATTCTTTTTCGGAGTACATTCAATACAGGTAAACATTCCCAAGTTGTGGGACTGATATCCATACACACCCCAATTATTCTCAAACATAACCATTGACTTATAAGTAACGCCACTCATATTATTCACTACCTTTCTTATTAAACTCTGGAGCATGAAATAACAATGAAGCAAAAGAATTAGCCTCAATGCAATCAGCAATATCATCAAAAGAAGTACCCATATCATTAAGACCAGCTAGAATCTTTTGAGTAACATCAGCAATACCTAAATCATGAAGAATATCATTATCTAGCAAGGTACCACTCTGATTTGTATAATTACTTCTAAGGTCTAAATTTCCATCTTCAAACCAAACATTGTTAGGAGTTATATCACACAATACTCCAAGACAACAATATTTATCATCTAAAGTTCTTAAGGCTTGCATACCTTGCTCATATTCTTTACTTCTTAAATTAAGAATCCAATCTTGGATAGTATAGTGGTTAGTTCTATTCTCATTGTAAATATTATGAGCAACACATACTAAATCTTCTTCACATTCACATTCATATATATCAGCAACAGTATTAAAAAGTCTGCCATATGCATCTGAATTGTATATATCTGTAATATCTTTCATATTAGAACCCTTCTCTTTGTGCCAACTCAGGAATATCTTTTACAAGACTAGCAAAAGAATTAGCCTCAATACAATCAGCAATCTCATCAAAAGAAATACCTATATCATTAAGACTCGCTAAAATTCGCTGAGTCCAATCTTCAATACCTAACGCATCAATTATATCTTGAAGCAAGAATATTCCATTGCCATCACTAATAACATTTAAGATATATGTTTCTTCAGTTGTATCTTCAAGCCAACCCTTAGGCGCAACAATATCAGCCAATACACCAAGACAACAATAACAATCATCATCAGTTCTAAGATTTTCCTTACCTTGAAGATAATCACCACTTCTTAAGCGTTGAACCCAATCAGCAATAACATCATGATTAGTACGATTCTCATCATATATATTATGAATTAAACATACTTCAGTTATTGAACATAGACAGGCAGTAATATCACCTGCATTAGTAAATGCTACACGAATCTTTGATGTTATAACATCATTTGCCATATCTTATACACTCCCCAATGTTGAACTATTCGAATAGTATTCTTGCTCTTTTCTCATCTTATTCCTAAACTCAGTCTTAGTTTTAATATTAGAGTTAGTTTTCATTCCAACATATTTATAGACATCTTCTTGAGTTAGAAGAATAGGAACTAAATCATTAGTCTCTTTGTCAACATAATTAAACAAGGAACCAACAATATCTTGATGAATCTCAGTCCTACGCCAAAACTCATCTTTATTCGCTTCACTAATATTAGGAACACCAATAGCCATAGCAGTAAATACTAATACTTTAGGAATAGCAGTTAAATCTTCCTGCTCCCCAAACATATCAGTAACCTTATGCCACAACGTATCTTTATCTACATCACAATTTGTAAAGTTAAAGTTTAAACTCAATTTGCTATCCTATCTATTAGACATTTTGTACATTCTCCACACTCGCAACCATAAACATAACTATCTAACTCTTTATCACAAACAACACAAACTAGAGTTTGAAGAACTCTAGCTTTATCGCTATCATACCATTCATCTGTATTGAATATAATATCGTTCAATAACCATTTATTTCCATCGGCGCAACTAAAACACCAATACTCTTCATTAATAACAACACATAAAGGTTTATACTCAAACTCTTTCATATCATCTCTTTTCTATTATAGGTTTAAAGCATTTTCAATAATATCGACAATCTTATCAAATTCTTCTTGCGCTTCAGGAACATAAAAAATGACTCCTGATTCCATATATATAATACTTTTCTCTGGACAATGTCTTTGCCAACTAAAAGTAACTAAATCATCTGCTAATGCAATAATGTCTTTTTGTGATATTTCCATTGCTTCCTCTTTCTATTTATATTTATAGGGTACTCCTGATGGGATTCGAACCCATATATCTTTCGATCATTGATTTTAAGTCAATTGCGTATGCCATTCCGCCACAGGAGCAAAAACTAATAGGGAGAGGTTTCTCTTGAAACCTATTCAACACATATTGAGGTTTTCTAGCATCATAAGGTATTCTTGTATTCAACCTCTAGCATCTTATAGGCTATATACATCACTATATATATACCTCACATTAAGTCACGAATGTACATTTCGTGACCCCTATTAAATTTTCAATACTTACTCATTCCATTCAACGAATGAAATATCTTTATTGGCTCTAATTGAATTAGCGAAAACAACTCCAACAGAATCACCTGAAACAATACTTCCAAACAAAGCATTAGTAACTGGATGATAAAGATATGTTGCTCCACTTAAAAAAGATATAGCCATATTGTTTGTATTAGGGTCAAACTTAATAACATCTATATTACTACTATCAGTAACAGTAACTATTCTAGTAAATGAAATAGGTATATTGTTATTCATTATAGTCTGCATCTACAATTGTCCAAGACGCTTCTTTACCACTAAACAGAACTCCAGTAGAACCATCTAGCAATAAGGTAATAATAGTTCCACTTTGTTCAGTAACAGCAATAAATCTATTTCCATGCTTTTCTATTACTTTCCTTGCTCTATCTCCAATTACACCATCATTAGGTGTAACAATTGCGTGTTTTGTAAGCTCCATTTTTATCTCCTTAGTTAAAATGTATAACGATTGTCATTATGGACTGTATTCTTAATTACTTTTAACATCTTAGTTAATT
>Ga0209596_1000486_pt1 | contig 36416 bp, 39 predicted proteins | sample M_130807_MF_Meta_FD_187314 | JGI IMG/M metagenome (GOLD analysis project Ga0209596, IMG submission 187314) | Freshwater microbial communities from Lake Montjoie, Canada to study carbon cycling - M_130807_MF_MetaG (SPAdes) (version 2) | ecosystem: Environmental > Aquatic > Freshwater > Lake... | reverse complement strand
GACAATTATTTGTGCTTGTCTGTCTGCATACTTTATAAGTTCTTGGTGCTTTTTTTTGCTACTTAACATTTCTGCGATCAAACTCAAGGGGAAGAACTGTGCCTAACCACATTTGGGTTGGTGTGCAAGATGGCGTTTACACAGTGGCTGAGTTTCCTTTTTACGTGGGTAGCTGGAAGAGGGTGTGCAAGGAAACTAATCCGTTGATAGAACTTGCGAGGAAGGATGGAACGCCCAAGAACCAAATACGAAAAGATGAGTGGGATAACTACTGGCTCTTGCTAAACGCACCAGAAGGACTAATAGAGGATGTAAAAAATGGGTAGGCCAATACCAAAGCAACCGATGTGCAACACATGTTGGAACTCACCAGCAGTTAAGCTAGTCACAGTCCCATCAGGAACACGACGCTGGAAATGCCAGCATTGTATTGACGCAAGTAAACCGAAAAGGAAAGTGAAATGAAATCATTCGGACAAATCGCGCACGACAAGGGCATAGAGGTAGGAGGCTGGGCAAGGCGTTGGGCAACAATGAGCGAAATGCAGAGGCGTGAGTGGGAGCTGATAGCGGCGGCGGTCATTGATGCCCACAGTTTTAAGGTCAAGGAGGAAAGAAAGGTTGTGGCGTGGTATGACCCCACCAATCAGCATGTCAGCATCAATAAAGATGATCCGTTGTTTACACCTCTTGGTCAGGTCTGGCCTTTGTATATGGAATCAAAATGACAGCAACTGAAGTTCTGCAAGAAGCACTAGACGTACTGGAGCGGCACGTTCCTGCTGACACTGAGGACGGGGCCGTGATTGAGAAGGTAAGCAAAGCAATCGAACGATTCAAAGCAAACTCACGTAAACCAATTGGAGATACAAATGGACAAGATTAAACTCACCCCCGAAGAAATGCGCGATCTTGGTAACGTTTCAAAGTATGAAACTGTCAGTGGCCCAGTCTATGCACAAATGATTACCTACAAAGCCTTGCCATACCCCCTGCCGGAGAAGTTCCAGAAACAACTAAAGGCGTGTGGTCGGTGGAACGGTGAAGCACCGGCAGGTGATATCGTGGGCCTGTACACCCTTGAGAAAAAGATGCGCGAGATGTTCGGAGTCTACGTTACACGCCCGTTCATTCAGCCCAGAAGGTCATTGTGAACCTAGCGCAAGCCATCAACCCAGACCGGACACTCAAGCAACCGCAGAAGCAGTATCCGGTCTATGTGCCAACCCTTAATGAGCCGTGGATTCATATTAGATTTATCAAGGCAAAGCCCAGACCAAACGCAGCAATCGGGAACCTTGTTGACATCTGCACGAGGCTGGCAGCAGCACTAACCGACAAGCCACAACCGGCGATAGTGGTATCTAAGGAAGCGGTGGTTACGTTGGAGCAAGCTTTAAACGCACTGTCCAAGATGGCAAGAGAAGGTCTTGTGAGTAGGACAAAGGTATCCAAAAAGTGGCTGTACTTTAGAAACCCGGAGGAGATTGTATGAGTACGTTTAAATCAGAACCGATCAAGTGGTCGGTAACAAGAATGCTGTGTGAGTGCGGTGGTGAGTTTGAACACAGGTTCAGCGTCAAGTACAAGGACAAACCGTATACACACGTTTGCAATAAGTGCAACGCACTGGAAGAGACAGATGTTATCTACCCGAAAACAGAGTGGCATGTATGTATGAACCTATCAGCGGCGTGGAAGCAGCATATAAACTCAGCACACCGACATACATATTACCCAGATCGGCGGCTTATGGAATTTGACACTTTCCGAGCTGGATGGGTGGCTACGGGGGGCCAGAGTGAGTTTTTAGAGGAGAGCCTAATGTACCTCTCCCTAAGCATGAGGGCGACAAATTGTCTGTTAGCAGAGGGGGTACTGACTATCGGTGATCTGCTACAGCGCACTCCTAGCTCCCTCTTTGAGATACACAACCTTGGTCGTGGCACCTTAACAGAAATAGAAGCTGCACTGGCGGTGCATGGGCTATCACTGGCAGTGGATGAAGGATAGGTGAGATGCCAAGTGACATAAGAGTACCCAAAAGCGTAGTTGATAGCATCCGCACCCTTATTACAGTAGAAGTAGATACAAGGGTAAACAAGGACATCCGCCGTAGAGACAGTGAGATTAAAGCACTCGCAAGAAGAGTAGAAACACAAAAGATTAGGGCTAACAAATATCAGGGTATGGTCAGCCACGAAAGGTCAGAGGCAAACAAGCACATAGAAAAATACACCCTAGAGCGCCGAGTTAGTGAACATGCGTTCGTGAATTGTATAGACGTACACAACTTGTACTGCGATGACCCGCAGTGCCGGGAGGATTTTTTTACGGCTCTCCTCTGTATAAAAAGAAAACTCATAATCTTTAACGCAAAAGTAAAGCACTTAGAAAACCAACTCCCCGGAGATAACAAATGATTGACTACAGCGAAAGCCTGATAAAGATACGACTGCTACGTAAGAAAGCGCACGATGCCATCCTTGATAAGAAGTGGGCAGAGGCATGTGATTATCTGGATGACATCGTAATAGCTGCCCGTGCAGCAAAGATGTTCTGTCTTGGGGAGATAAAAGGCTAATGGCAACCCCCGAAGCTAAGGTAAAGAAGAAGGTACGCGAAACCCTCAAGGCTTTGGGGGCGTACTATGTGATGCCGGTAACAGGCGGGTATGGGTCATCCGGTGCGCCTGACTTCCTCGCATGCTGGAAGGGTTTGTTCTTTGGTATTGAGTGCAAGGCTGGTAAGAATACAGCTACCGCGCTGCAAGAAAAGAACCTGACTGATATACGCCAAGCCGGTGGCAAGGCCATAGTAATAAACGAAGATAACGTAGACCAACTTGGATCATGGATAAGGGCTTACTAAAATGGATGAAGAAGAAAAGTCTTTCAAGGACGCGTACTACGCCACGATAGATGCTGCTGTTAGAGAGTGCATTTGGGGTGACGGAACAAAGCGCGGTGTTCTTTTAATCGGCAACTCGGAAACCCAGTCTATAAATATCTATTCAATAGACAGCACAACGGAACAAGTGAGGGGCCTGCTTGTTGGCTCTTTGGACATGATGCTTCTGGATGATGTGCCAATCAACAAAATGGCGATGCATTGATGACCCCCTATAAGAGAGTGATGGTGCTGGATTTTGAGACAGCGTGGGATAAGAAGACGTACACGCTAACCAGCATGACAACCGAGATGTATATACGTAGCCCGAAGTTCAAGGCATGGGGGCTTGCATATAAGTACCTTGATGCGTACGACGACACTATCTGGGTTCCACACGCAGGCCTTGATAAGTTCTTTGCCAGCATAGACTGGTCTACGACTGCAGTACTCGCGCATAACGCCCAGTTCGATGTAGCGATTATGTCTTGGAGGTATGGCTGTGTGCCGTGCTTTATCTTTGATTCTCTGAGCATAGCAAGGGCGCTACGCGGTGTGGAGGCGGGTAATAGTCTGGCTAAGCTGGCTGCGGAATTTGGGCTACCGCCAAAGGGGGACGCCATTAACAGTAGCAACGGCTTCCTTGAGGAGCTACCCGCCCACGTAGAAGCTGAGCTTAGCGAGTACTGCAAGCACGATGTGGTGCTATGCGAGGGGGTTTTTCACAAGCTCGTCGATGGGTTTCCCATAAAAGAACTGCGCCTGATTGACCTGACGTTGCGCATGTTTGTAGACCCTAAACTTGTCCTTGACCCCTACATGTTGAAGGAAGCTATTACAGACGAGCGCATACGCAGGGAAGGACTGCTTGAGCGGCTGGCAATTAAAGAAGAAGACTTGGCTAGCAACGACAAGTTCGCAAACATACTGCGCCGCATGGGGGTAGAGCCACCCAAGAAGAAAAGTAAAGTCACAGGTAAGCAAGCGTTCGCCTTTGCCAAGAACGACGCCATGTTTCAGGCTATGGTGAACAGCGACAACGAGGATGTGGCCCTGCTGTGTGAGGCTAGGCTGGCAGTCAAAAGCACGTTGGAGAGAACCAGAGGGCAGAGGTTTCTGGACATAGCGCAGCGCGGCACGCTGCCCGTTCCGCTTAACTACTACGGGGCGCATACAGGGCGGTGGTCTGCCAGTAAGGGAAGTGGGCTAAACCTGCAGAACCTGAAGCGCAAGTCGTTCCTGCGCCGCTCAATCCTTGCACCTGAAGGCTACTCGCTGGTTGTGTGTGATCTGGCCCAGATAGAACCAAGGGTGTTGGCGTGGTTCGCAGGGTACAGGAGCTTGCTGCAGATTTTCTCATCCGGCGTAGATGCATACGCAGAGTTCGGGGCGCAGATGTTCGGGGTGCCGGGGATGACAAAGGAGAGTCATCCTGACTTGCGGCAAGCTGCCAAGGGTGCGTTGTTGGGAGCAGGGTATGGGATGGGGTGGCTATCCTACGCGGCGCAGCTTCTGACAGGGTTTCTGGGTGCGCCGCCGATACGCTACGACATGGCGTTCGCCAAGAGGCTGGGGGTTACAAAAGAGATGGTGCTGGACTTCTTGGCATGGGATAAGAACAGGGAGAAGGCGCTTACAATCCCGAGAACCTGTACAGATGAAGAGATAATCATCCACTGCGTAGCAGCCAAGTTCATCATAGAGAATTACCGCAGTGCAGCAAGACCGGTGGAGGCTCTATGGGAGCTTTTCGGGGCTTTGATAGAACGATCATTGTCGGGGGGTAAGAGCTACACACATAAATGCGTGACTTTTGAGAAGCGCAGGATCGTGTTACCCAACGGCATGAGCCTGCAGTATAATGGGCTTCAAGGAAATCCTGACGAAAAAGGTCGGGTGCAGTGGACATACGGTAACGACAAGAAACTCTACGGCGGCAAAGTCGTGGAGAATGTTGTTCAAGCCGTGGCTCGCTGCGTAATGACGGACGGCATGCTAAGGATACAACCAAGATATCCATGTGTGCTTACCGTGCATGATGAGGTTGTGGTTCTTGTGCCTGACGCCGAGGTTGAGCAAGCTGAGCCTTGGGTGTTAAAGCAGATGATCGCGCAACCAAAGTACATGCCGGATATACCACTAGCTGCAGAGACAGGCGTGGGTAAACGGTACGGTGATGCCAAATAAACTTAATGGAGAACGTAGCAACATGATGATCAAAATAGGCAAGACGACGTATGAAGTATTTAAGATAGACAGGTTCCCAAGAAGCCCCGCTTGCAAAGGGCGTATCTACTACAACCATAAAATTATTGCACTAGCTCTAAGAGCGGGGGTGACAAACAGAAAATACTCACCGGCTGAAATATCACAGACATTTGGGCACGAGGTTGTTCACGCCATGTTGTACGACATGAAAGAACATGCCCTTAATAAAAACGAGAAGTTTGTTGACGGCCTTGCCAAGCGATTTAGAACATTGCGCTTTATAGACGACGACAAAGAAAGGAAGCCAGACAATGAACTGGTCACACAGCGCACTAAAAGATTACGAAAACTGCCCAAGAAAGTACCACGCAGTAAGAGTTCTAAAACAGTACCCGCTAGATAAAACAGAGCAAATTCTGTATGGAGAGCAGCTACACAAGGCGGCTGAAGAGTATGTGAATGGTGTGCCGCTGCCCCAGCAGTTTGAGTTTGTAAAAGAAGTGCTGGATGCGTTGCTCACCAAGCAGGGAACGAAGTACGTTGAGCTGAAGCTGGCTCTTAAGATTGACCTGACACCTTGCGATTGGTTTGCTAAAGACGTATGGGTTCGCGGCATCATTGACTTACTCATACTGGACGAGGAGAACAATACGGCGTGGGTTGTGGACTACAAGACAGGCAGTAACAAGTATCCTGACAAGGGGCAGCTTGATCTTATGGCGCTGTTGATATTTGCCTTGTACCCGAAGATAGAAAGAGTCAACGCCGCGCTGGTGTTTGTAGTTAAAGGTACGATGGTCAAGCACAAGATTGACCGCAGTGAAGCAGAGAAGTTGTGGTGGGACTACAGGGAGCGCACTAGCAGGATAGTTGCCTCCCATTCAAACGATGTGTGGAATCCGAAGCAGTCAGGGCTGTGTCCGTGGTGTCCTGTTACTACCTGCGAGTTCCATCCTAAACATTAGGAGAATTAAATGAGTGCCACTGATTTAGCGGGTGTTGATTTACCGGAAATTAGGCTTGTTAAAAAATGGCTAGTGGAAAAAGAAGTGAAGAAACGTAAAACTATCAACAAGAAAATGAGTAGCTATGGACTAAAGCATGTAGTGGAAAGATGGGCTGGCGAGTACGTCAGTAACGATTCTTTGATTGAAGCTTTTCGTTTAGCTGGTTTTGAAGCTAAAAAGTGCAACTATAACAGCCCCAATTTCTTTTTCAACATAAGCATACCGAAGGAGAACCTAAATGCCAAAGTCAAGTAAGCAGGAGCTACAAACAAAGGCTGCGTACAACAAGGTACCGTCCGTGCAAGCCAAGCGTGTAGCAAACAACCGAGTACGGCGGGAGGCAATCGCCAAAGGAAAAGCCACTGTGGGAGACGGAACAAACGTAGACCACATAAAGCCGCTGGATAAAGGAGGCTCAACTGGTAAAGGCAATACGCGACTGACAAGCGCGAAGTTCAACAAAGGATGGCGGGGCAGGCAACCGGAAATGTACGGTAAAAAATAATGCAGATCGTAGACAACAAAGCGCTGGTGTTTCGTACAAGGTATCCATCCAAGTATGAAGTCATACCGCGCAGCAAAACCATTGGAGAAGTAAAGAAGGGCGTGTACGAGGTAGCAGTTTACTGGGGGCTGGATGAGGCGCGGGTACTAAAGAATCTGGGTGTTCGTGACGTACCATCCCCAATACTTCGCAACTACAAATGGCCGGGGAAATACACGCCGTTCGCACATCAACGCGACACGGCTGCGTTTCTTACTATGAACAAGAAGTCTTTTGTGTTTAGTGAACCGGGAACGGGTAAAACGTTGGCTGCGCTGTGGGCGGCTGACTACCTCATGAAGATTGGCAAAGTACGCCGCTGTTTGATTCTGTGCCCGTTGTCTATCATGCAAGCGGCGTGGTTGTCTGACATAAACAAGAGCATCGTGCATCGCACTGCTGCAATAGCACACCACTCGCAAGCAAGCCGAAGGATTGAGATAGCAAAGAATCCATACGAGTTCATTATTACCAACTACGACAGCTTGCCGATACTGGCTGACACGATAACCGCTGACGGAACCTTTGACCTTATCATAGGTGATGAATGTAATGCGTGGAAGAACGTGTCTACAAAGCGTTGGAAATACCTGAACAGGCTTGTGGGGGCTAACACGTACCTGTGGCTTATGACAGGAACACCTGCAGCGCAATCGCCGGAAGATGCCTACGGGCTGGCGCGTCTTATAAACCCCAGCAGTGTCCCGAAGTTCGCTACTGCATGGCGCGACAAGGTTATGCGGCAAGTCACAAAGTTTAAATGGGCACCGAAAGAAGATGCCTACGACTTGGTTCACGGGGCGCTGCAGCCTGCCATACGGTTCACAAAAGCGCAGTGCCTTGATTTGCCGCCAGTAATTACCGTAGTTCGTGAACCAGAGCTTACAGCGCAGCAAGTAAAGTACTACCGGCTACTCAAGGAACAGATGCTTGTTCATACGGCGGGGGAGACAATCACGGCTGTGAACGCTGCAACAGTACTCAACAAGCTGTTGCAGATATCGGCGGGTGCTGCTTACGCAGATAACCACGAGGTTGTAGAGTTTAACTGCACCCCCCGCTTGAACGTACTGGCTGAAGTTCTTGAGGAGACAAGCAAGAAGGTGCTGGTGTTTGCGTCGTACCGCCACAGCATAGATACGATAAGCGAATTCCTTAGCAAGCAGGGCATCAGTAACAACAAGATACACGGCGATGTATCAGCTACGAAGAGGGCTTTGATATTTAAAGCTTTCCAAACGGAGCAGGAGCCGCGAGTTCTGGTGATACAGCCACAAGCTGCATCGCATGGGGTAACCCTGACGGCGGCAGACACCGTTGTCTTTTGGGGGCCGGTAATGTCCGTTGAAACCTACCTCCAATGCATTGCTCGCGCAGATAGGGTGGGGCAGGTAGGGGACAAAGTGACGGTGGTACATATACAGGCAAGTGATATAGAACGCCGTATGTTCAAGCAGTTAAGCGGCAAAGTAGACAACCACAATATTCTTATTCAACTTTATGAAGAGGAGCTTGCAAACACAAAAATTGAAGTGTAAAATCTTTGACTAGCAGTACATAAAACATAAAACCAAACGGAGAATGTATGACAACCGAAGAACTGATACCTATGGATCGGCTAGCTAAGATATACATCAAGATACGCACGAATATCCAGCAACTGACTCAGGTTTACGATAAAGAAATAGAAGACTTGAAAGCGCAGCAAGCCAGCATTTCCAGTGCCATGAAAGAGCAGATGAAGGCTATCGGCTCCAAGTCAATCAACACCGAGTATGGAACAGTAATGATGCGCTTGCAGACGCGATATGAAACGCATGATTGGGATTCATTCAAGCAGTTCGTGATTACCAATGATGCGGTAGACCTGATTGAGCGGCGTATAGCGCAGCTAAACATGGCAAAGTTCTTGGAAGACAATCCGGGGCTTGTACCTCCCGGCCTCAACTCCAAGTCCGAGTATGTAATATCTGTTAAAAAACCTTCTAAATAGGAATCGTAATGGCTAATAACCTGACTATGTTTGACCCAACTAGCGTACCCGAGTTTGCCCGTAACCGCACGGGTACTTCTTCTCTTGCAAAAGCTCTGGCTGGCGGTGCTGGGGGCGGCGGGTATCCCCATCGCCTGTCTATCAAGGGCGGCGTGTTTCGTCTGGTGGAGAACGGCAAGCAGATCGCCGCTATAGATGAGCGCCACATTGATATTGTGTTTGTCAATGCCGCCGACAAGGTGTCCCGCATTTACTACGAAGGCAAGTACGTTGAGGGAGAATCCACTGCACCCGTGTGTCAGTCTAGCGATGGGCTGAAACCGGATGCCATCTCCTCAAAAGCGCAGTCCTCCAACTGTGCCGACTGCCCCCAGAACATAAAGGGTTCCGGTACTGGGGAAACCAAAGCTTGCCGCTACCAGCAACGCATAGCAGCGGTTACAGAAGACAACCTCGACGGTATGGTGCTGCAGCTTACCTGCCCTGCAAAGTCCCTGTTTGGCAAGGAAGAAAACGGCTGGTTCCCGTTGCAAGCCTACGGTCTGTGGCTCAAGGGTCAGGGTATTGAGCCTAACGAAGTTGTTACCCGCGTCAGGTTCGATACCGAGGAGTCAGCCCCCAAGCTGTTCTTCAAGACCGTGCGCTGGTTAAACGACGAGGAGTTCCCGTTGGTAGATGCTAAAGGCAAGACTGCTGATGCGAAACGCGCAGTTCTGTTGAATGATAGTGGTGGCGTCCCAGCACTCGCCGCACCTCCCCGCGCTGCTGCCTTGCCTAAACCTGCTCCGAAAGTAGAAGAGCCGGTACCCGAGGAGGAAGAAGAGGAAGAAGCACCCGCCCCCAAGAAGGTTAAGGCAAAGGCAAAAGCGGAGCCTGTAGTAGAGGAAGAGCCTGTTGTCCGTAAGGCAGCGGCAGCACCTACCATACCGGCTAGTAAGAGTCTGGCTAGCATCGCAGCCAACTGGGATACCGACGACTAATAAAAAGGAAAGGGGGGCTTAGGCCCCCTAAACGCTATGGCTTACACCGCTAAATACAAAGAACGTGTTTATAAAACCCAGCCAATACTTGGTAACAGGCTGGGCCGCTTTGCCGTGAAGCTGGACTTTTCAGTTCTGCGTATCGCAAAAGCTACAGGCGCTACGCGGCAGACCATATACAACTGGTTTATCGGCAAGCCTGTAGCCCCTTACTACAAAGGCACAGTCCAAATAATGCTAGACATTCTTAGCAAATCACAAACAGCCGAAGAAGCGTGGAGAGAAACGTGCAAAGAATTCAACTTGAAGGCTTGAAAGACGTAGAAGTTATGCGCTTGGCAGCAGCCCTTATTGGAGAAAAAGGAAAACTGCCCATACCAATGCAGATAGAACTTGCGATTAGGCTCTGTAGGAACATATCTGCAGAAGGTGAGAGTAGGCACTTTGAAGGCGTAGCGCGAATGCGCATGCTACAACCAAAACCAAAACAACTACGCCTTAAGTTCTAGTACAACACCCAAAGGAAGTCCATGAAACCGCTAGAGTTTATCGCGGCTGTAGTGCCGTCGGCGGGTGTTTTGTGCTTGGCGGAATTCAGCTCAGGAAGAAAACAACACGTATTCGTAGACAAGGTTTCTGACCTTGAACCTACTATCAAAGCGTTTAACGCCGCTGAATACGACACGTACTTTGCGTTAGCCAGTTTTAAAGAGGCTGGTAGCCGCACGGCAGCAAACGCTCAGTTTCTAAAGTCTGCATTTATGGACATAGACTGTGGGACGGGGAAAGACTACGCGACAAAACAAGAAGCTGCTACAGCGCTGGACAAGTTCCTGCAAGAAACCAAAGTGGGGCTGCTTGGTAACCCGTGGGTTGTTTCATCTGGCGGTGGGCTGCATGTGTACTGGCCCTTTACGGACAACATCCCAGTACCGGAGTGGAAAGAAGCTTCAGAGAACCTGAAGAGACTGTGTAAAGAGCGCAGCCTGAATATCGACTACTCGGTCACAGCCGATGCTGCAAGGGTTCTTCGCGTACCTGAAACGTCAAACTGGAAGAAGAAGGAATCCCCCCGCAAGGTAAAGATTCTTGTTACCGGAGGTACGTTTGACTTTGCCAACTTCGCCATCGCAGTAAAAGAACAGCTAAAGGGCAACGCTGTTGCGCAAGCAGCAACAAAAACAACCTTGGCTGACATCCCCGGCACACGCCCTAAGAGAACACCAAGCTCCACGGAAGTAAAGATAGTAGAGATAAGCCGCACGTTTTTCAAAGGTATAGTGGTACGAACGTCGCAAGGTACAGGCTGCGACCAGCTTAAGTACTACCTAGAGAACGCCACTAAAGAAGGCATGGAACCCATCTGGCGGGGACTGCTGTCTTGGACTTTGAAATGCGAGGATGGCGAAGGAGCGGCTAAGCTACTTACAGAAATGCACCCCTACACAGAAGATAGGATGCGCCAGAAACTGAAGGACATTGCCAAGAAGGGAGGCCCGTATCCTTGTACAAAGATGGACAGTGAGAATCCGGGGGTGTGTACGAAATGCTCGCACTGGGGGAAGATCACAAACCCGCTGGTGCTTGGCAACGTGCTACAGACTGACAACGAGGAGAAGGACAGGTCACTAAGCCCCGATAGCGGGTCAGAAGTAATAAAGATAAAACGCCCCAAACCACCAAGAGGGTTTTCTTACGGCAGTAACGGCGCTATCCTAAGAGACGTTGAGACGCAGGACGAGAACAAGAACACCGTGGTGAAGCAGGTTATGGTGCTTGCGTATGAGTTGTTTGTCGTGGACATACTCAACGTCCAGAAAGAGCATTTCGTGTACATGCTGGCGATGCGGCCTGAAGGTTCTGTACAGTTGATGTTGCCGCAGAAAGCCGTGGTCAGCAAAGATGAGACTGTAAAAGCCCTTGCTTCGCAGAACATAATCGCCGCATTCGGCGCGGGTAATGACAAGAACCTGTTTGACTATGTGCGTGGATGTGTAGAAGCAGCGTCAACTAATAAGGCAGCGATCCCGATACCGGATGGGTACGGCTGGCAGGAGAACAATAACTTCGTTGCTGGCGGTAAGATATTCCTGCAAAACGGGGATGTGCAGCAGATACCCATGCCGGGACTTGAGAACGTGTCCTTCGCTACAAAACCAAAAGGCTCCATTGATAACTGGCGCAAGTTCCCACAGATGCTTATTTCCCGTGGGATGTATGACATCTTGGCGCTGGGGTGCGGCGTAGGGTTTGGTTCCCCGTTTATGCAGTTCTCCAAGCTTGGCGGCATGACCTTTCATGCAGGGTCTACTGAATCAGGTACTGGCAAGAGTCTGGCACTTGAACTGGCGGCTTCTATATGGGGGCATCCAAGAGACTATCGCGTAGGTAAAAGCACATCAGACGTTGCCATGCAGCAAAGGGCTGGACTGCTTCGAAGCTTGCCCCTCATCAGCGACGAGATAACCGCCAAGAACCGCAAGGATTTTGAATGGTTTCCGGGATTTGTGTTTGATATAAGTGAGGGGCGTGGCAAGGAGCGTATGGAGAATGGGGCAAACAAGGAACGGATAAACACCTCCATATGGGCGCTTCAGGCTTTGCTATCCTCCAACACACACGCCTTTGACTACCTGTCTGGCGCTAGGAAGCACTCCTCAGAAGGTGAGATGCGACGGATGCTTGAGTGGGTAGCTACCAAGGTTCTTAAATGGAGTTCACAAGAAGTGTCTGTCATAAAATCGCTGCGTGACAACTACTCCCATGCTGGCGATCTGTTTGCCAAGTGGGTAGTGCAGAACCGCACTTTTGCTATGGACTTGTACGATCAGGTGGAGATACAGGTGAGGGATGAGTTCAAGCTAACAGATGATGAGCGCTACTGGACCGCAGGGGTTACTTCCAACGTATCAGGATGTATCGCAGCCGGTTCCCAGTACGCAAACATAATAGACCTGCCCATACGCCAGATCATTAATTTCTACAAGGGCATTGTTGAAGACGCACGACTCATCGTCAAGAGCAACGTGCGAACCGCAGACGATGTGCTGAACGCTTACATCAGGGAGTTCTACGGCAAGTTTATCAACGTCAGGGTTATCGACGGCGCTATGGAAGCTACCTTCGGTGAGCAAGGAGTTGTGGACGAGTCAATTACCAGAACGCAGATTGCCGGTAGGGTTGAGCGGGGGGTTACTCCCGGCTACATAGACTTCTTCATAGAAGAGCAGCTTCTCAAGGCGTACTGCTCTGGCATGAGCTTCGGGTACTCGGACTTTCGCAAGCAGCTTGAGAAGCTGTACAGGGTGAACTACGTAAAGAAGGATATGCTGTCAAAGACAAAAGGCCCACAGATGCGGGTCAACACCATCAAGATAAGCCGCCCTGAATCGACATTACTTGACAAAGAAGATGAAAAAGAAGCTACGGATATACTATCCGTGGGCTGACATAAAGAAGGACGAGTGCTTCTTCGTACCCGCCGTGTCTACCAACAAGATAAAACAGGAAGGGCTAACTGCAGCCCTCCACCTGAGAATAAGAGCCAGCGCTGAATTCGGTCTTCTTGGAGGTAAACACGGTGTTCTATTTACGCGCCGCTCCTGAACGCCTGCATGTAGTCCTTGCCAAGCTGTATCTTCTCAGAGCGCAGTTCGTCCAGTTGATCCCGTTTCTGTTTAGCGTTCAGGCCCGTGTCAGTCTTTATGGCCGTCTCTGCCTTCTTGTATTCCCCTAGCTGCTGCCTGAATTTACCCGCCAAGCCAGCAGGCCCACGCTCTATGACTGCGGCGTTCTTCGTAAGAAACTTCTCTGCCTCTGCTTCGCGGCCTTCGTTGAGCATGCTCTTGTAGGTGTTCTCTATCTGTGCAGCTTCTTGCAGGGTTTCAATTGCCATATTAATTATGGCCCCGCCGTCTACAGGCTTAAATATCTGACCAAGAAGCGGCATTTTGCTTGGCATGGCTTCAGGCTTAGCACCGGTTGTGCTGGCTGGGGCAGTGAATGCATCTATCAGCGCTATTACGGCTGGGCCGGTAGTGCCAGTGTACCCACGGATAAGGCTATCAATCTGAAGCGGCGATATACCAGCCGCCTTACCAAGTGTCTTGGCAAGCTCAGACGTCGTGTCGTGGAACCGCTCCTCTGGAATCTTCTCAAGGTCTTGCCGCGTCTCAATGGGAGCGCCAGTGTATGAAGACTTGTTAAACGCAACCTCCAGCAACGGCATCGCAGCCGTAGGCAGTGGCATAGGAACAGCACCAATAATCGGTATCGCATCCACATCCACCGTACCCCCCGGCACCGCGCCGAGAAGCTGTTTTCTGAAAGCTTTGAGTACTTGCTTTCCTTCCGGTGTGTCCTTGAACATACCCATGTAAGTAGCTTCAAAGAAGCTCTTGAAGATAATCCCGAATTCAAACGGTATCGGCACGGCTACAGGTTCCTTAACGCCGGGAACCTTAATCAGCCAGTTACGAAGCCTTGTTTCCATCGGCATGTTCTCGTACCAATCTTCGCCAGACACAAGAGCTGAGTATATTAAAGTGCCCAGCGCCATGTTCATGCCTGCGGCAAACAGCTTCTTCTTGATCTGCAGCTTCTCGCTCATCGGCCCCTGTCCAAGGAAAGACTGATACAGGGAATACAAACCTACGATCTGTGCGTTAAAGAACGGGATCATATGCGACAGATACCGCAGGCTTGGGTCTAAGCCGCGCCGTGAATACGGCATAGCTTTCCGAATCATGTACTCCGCATCGCGTTCGCTAAGACCCTGCTTTATATAAGCATCGTAGATCATCGCACGGACAGCGCCGTCTGCCTTTATAGCGCGGCCTTCTTGCCCAGCAAGGAACTGCTGGAAGCCGCTTTCTCCACCAACGATGCGCCTACGGTTAATTGTAGAGTCCTCTGTACTACCAGAGAACATTTCGCGTTGTTGAATAACGCCTCGACTCTGGAGTTCTTTTATGAGCTTCTCATTGCTTAGGTAGCTCTTGATGCCTTTCAGCACGCTAATTATGTTGCTGTAGCTAACGCCCCGTGTAACACCCATAGCGTTAGAGTCTTTTACAAGCTGGTAGTACGGGTACAGCGGGTTAAGAGTTATACCCTTACGCAACCATTGAGCAGGAGCGCCAAGCATTTTCACCATGCCGGGAAGTACAAAAGGCACACCCTCAAGCCCTTTAATCAGAAGCTCTGTGGGAATGTATTCGTACGGGGTGTCTTCGGTATTTACAACAACGTGCTTGTCATCGCCGTTATCCTTGAAGCGAATGACGTTGGCATTCTCTGGGCCATTACCACCACGGATAGTTGGCCCCTTTGTACCGCCGATAGGCTGCAGCAACCCCAGCGTGTTCAGCGCCGTTATGGTGTTTCTCTTTGCAAAGTTAGTCAACGCCAAGTCTGTGAGAATCATGGTGTTCTGCATGGAGCTATCGAAGTAGTTAAGTATCTTCTGCTCACCGCCAACCAGCTTCTGCAAATGCTTCTGGTGCTTCAAGTCACCCAAAGTGACAGGGTTCATATCACCGATAAACAGCTTTAGGGAACCCTGAACATCCCTGTAGTACGGGATGTAGTCTTTCTTTGAGCGCATTTCTTGGGCAATCTTGCTGCTTATCTGACCTGAGCTTTCAAGAAATTCAATCTGCCCCTTGTTGTACTCGTTGTATTCCTCACGAGCCTTGTTCAGTATGGCTAGCACTTCCTTATTGGCTTGGATGTTGGGGATGACATCTTTAATCATCTTCTGTACGTCGTCGCTGAAGTTCAGCTTCTCATACCCAACACTCTTGCCGCGAAGGGTAACCATGTACGCTGTGAAAAGGTTGCTCGCAGCCTCTGGTGTAAAGCCGTGCTTGGTAAGCGGCTTGAGCAGCTTGTCTGTTGAACGCAAGCTGGCACCACCAGATGCCTGATACCGGTACTCGCCGGGACGGTTGGGGTCTTTTACACGGACAAGCGCACCGTCATAAGCACTAGCCGAAGCCATCGACATAACATCAGAAAGCCCTTGCAGGTCGTACATCATCTGCATGGCTTGGTTGCCGTCGCCAGCCTTAATCATCTTGTCGGCTAGTTCTTCAAAGGCAGCGATGCGGTCAAACTTGGCGATCTTTATACCCAGCGCCGTCTGCGCCCACGGCTGGCTTTTTACTTTTTCCAACCAAGTTTTATCAGCAGATATAGCAGCATCGGCAAACTCCTGCACAGCTTCAAACCCTGCTGGCATCTTGGCTTTGCCTCTGGAGAAAAATATCTCGTCTGTCTTTACATCTTGTAGCTGTGGTTTTCCGCGACTAAAATTGGCTATGTATTTAGAGTCGTAGGTTCTATTTTCCTTTCCCGTACCCTCTTTAGCGCCTGTAGCTCTAAAAAAACTAAGTGTCGTTCCTGTATCTACAAACCCAGAAGCAATAAATTCATTTCGCAAAGTACGCCATATTTTAGCAACAGTTGCATTCCCGACAATACCGCGAGTAAACTTTAAATAGCCAGCCTCAGAGTCATCGTTATAAGTTTCTGTTATGTAATCTTTGTACTTGTCACGAATGTAAGTTGACTTTTCAGGAACGCCCGTTGTAGCTAAAACCAATGTATTATTTCTTTTTCGTGGGTCATATAGTTGTGCTGTAAACTTATCTACAACGCTATTCTGGTTTCGGCCTTGGCTTGGAGCATCCCCGTCAAAAACATAAATTGCCATAAAAAGGGGATAGTTTATACCGTCAACACCATTTAAATTAAAGTCTTTATCCACAGTTATGTACGCATTTTTTACAGGGCCAAATTCACCAATAGAAATAACTCGTTCTGCTACACGAGATAATTCTGCGTTCCAACTAGGCTTCGTGCTTACTCCTGTTAAGGGTTCGTTAAAAACTTCTCTAGCTATTTGCTCAATTTCTATACCTATTTCTGTTTCCAACTCAATATTTGCTGCGCCATAAGCAATGTCAACTATATTCTGTGCAGTCAACGTGTCAGGTGCAAGCTTGAAAGCGGTCAAGGCGGCTTTTATGCCTTTTACAATCCGGCTAAACCAAGAACGTACAGCCCCACTCGGCCCCACACCCGATGGATTCACTCCAGCGCTCACAGCTTCTTCTACCGCGTAGGCAAGAAGTTCTTCGTCCATTTGATAGGCAGGTACTTTTGCTTCTTTAACGCGGTCCATAGCTGCACGACCAACACGAGCTTCTACTGAATTATCTTTCCGCGCAGCCCACTGCTTGACTACATTAACAAGTGCGGCAAACTCTTTAGCATTAAACAGGTTCTTAAAGCCAATGTGAACGCCAAGTTCGTGCATCAAGACAGATAACGCTTTGCCTTTTTCAATGTTTTCAGCAATAAGAAAAGCGTCACCCAAAAACACAAACCCACGAGTGTCGTCGTTGATATCTTTTTTAAGCTGCGGATTAGCCTTGCGAGCTTCAGCCACCGTCTGGTACACAGTAACGCGATTTTCTACGTCAGTCTTAAAAGCTTTTTTAAGATCAGCATAAACACTTTTCTTGGTTGATACTTCACCAACCGGCTCTTCGCCACGGGATTCTTTAAATTTATTGTCTTCCCTAAAAGCGTACGCGGTTGCGGCTGCTTCGTCCGTATCGTAGCGTTCTTCTCCAGCTCTTTCAGCCCTGCGCTGGTTACGAAGTTCTTCCCTAACAAGGTCGTCAATTTCTTTTTGCCGTTTAGCTTCCGGCGAGCCAGTACGAAGCTTCTGCGGAGGCTTTCTTTTTTCTCCGCGCCTTTCAGCCGCCAAACCTTCAGCAACTGCTTTGGCTTGCGCCGCTACTGTTTGTTCTTTAAATGCGTAATTGGCAAGGTCAAGCCCGTATTTTTCAGCTTGCGCTTCAATATTTAAAAGTACCGTGTTTAACTCCGCACGCCTTTTTTCAAGAAGGACATTGCTGTTACTACTTAACTTTACTTCTTCAGCGTTTTTAATTTCTCTAAGAGCTTTTATTTCCTGATCTATGGAAGACTTTTCTTGTACCGTCAGCTTTGTTTCTTCCAGAGAAGCTTTTTCTTTATTTATAGCCGCGTCTATTTTGGCAATTGCGGCTCTAGCTGCTGCAGCCGCGCTTTTACGTTCCGCTTTGGGTTTTTTGAGTTGCCCCCGAACGACTTCAAGCTGCGCCGTGACCCGCGCATGTGCGTGAGGTAGATTTCTTGCGGCAGTTTCTAATGTTTGTTGGGAATATTCATTTTCTTTTTTAGGCGCTTTTTCTTCCAAATCAATCGCCGCCGGAGCAAACGTAGTCTTTGGTCGTTCTTTTATGCGTAACTGCTGCAGTACAGAATCATATCTTTCAATAAGTTCAAGGCGCTTATCGTTAAGCTTACGGTCTGGCTTAGTTGGGTAAGACAAAGGTTTATACGCATTGATGACAGCAATGCCCAAACGATCAGAAAGCTCTTTTATGTCGTTGGCTATAGATTCCATCTGCTGCACTAAAGGCGCAAGATCACTAGCTTGCTTTTCGTAAAACCTGAAAAGAGCAATCGTTTCTTTTCTTTGTTTATTGAGTTCCGCAGATTCGTCTGTTTTCTGCACAACGGCAGACATATCAAAAGCTTTGGCTTTGGACAGGCCAAGTTTTTTAGCGGTTACTTCTACCTGCTTTTTAAGGTTCCTTATTGTGGCAACAGCTTCTTTATATGTAAGGAACTCAACAGTACTTGTACGCGCTATGCCAGCAGCTTTCCATTTCCCAAGCATCCCATGAACACCGTCTACAATATCGCGTGTCTTATCGGCCCGTTCTTTGGCAAGTTTTCTGGTTGCAGCAAGTGCTTCACGAGCGCGCTTTTTAGCGTTGGCAAGTTCTTTTTCTGTCTTTGCTTTTGCCGCCCATTTTTCCAGTCTCTTCAATTCTTTAAGAAGTGCCTGCACTTTCTTGTCATTGGCAACAAGAAAAGCAAGGTGTTCTGAACTTCCAAGTTCAGCTATAAGACGTTCTTGAAAGTCTTTTTCTTTTTCAATGTCTTTAAGTTCTTGCTCAAATCTTTTACGGTCTTCGGCGTTATATAAATCTTTTTCCCCGCGCTCTACCATGCTCGCAGCGTACTCAAGAGTGTTTTTTATTGCTGGCGTCCTGCGTCTCAAGTTGTGTATTGCAGTACTCGCTAAAGCTATTTGGTGGTCAAATTCTTTTTTTATTTCATCAATAGCGTCTTGCACTTCTTGTTTTTGCGCGTCAAGAAGCTGTTGTCTTGACTTTTCCAAATCAACTGCATGCGTTTGCTTCTTGTTCTTTTCTTCTAGTTCTTTCTTTTCTTTTTCTTTTTTGTAATATTCTTCGGCAGCAGCCCTGCGCTCGTCACGAACTTTCTTCTGCGCCTCCAGCTCCGACACGCTGCCAAACCCCACACCGGCAGACTCTTGTCTTTCCTTCTGTACGCGCTTCTGTTCTTCTATCTCGGCAACGCTTCCAAAATCAGCCCCGTACTTCGAAGGCTCTTTATTCTTGCTGCTAACAATGCTCTGTATGTCGTTGCGTATCTTGGCAAGTTCACCAGTGCGCTCATTAGATATAGTCATACCGCGAGAGATAGCACCACTAAGACGGCGAAGTTGATCTTTCAGCGCTTCAATACGTTTCTCAACAGCAGATATGGCGGGTAGATACGCCTTTTTCTCTCGTAGCCCCGCAAGTATTTTTTCTTGTTTTGTTATTTCTTTATTAAGCGCCTCCCTAAGCTTTTCTCTCATCGGGCTTAACGCGGGGGCACGAGCACGTTTAGGCAAGGGCGCAAGCCGCGCAGCAATGCTGTCACGTACTTCTTTTTCTTCTGCGGCGGTCAAGGCACGTTGATCGCGCTCTACACGCCGATAGTTAATTTCTGCAATAGCCGCGTCCTGTGCCAGCTTTATTTGTTCGTCAGCTTGTTTAAGCAGCGGCCCCCTATCGGTATCTTCCCCTTTCCTAAGGGAGTCAACAATGTTGCCAAATTCAAATACTGCGTTTTCACGAGCTTTTTCCTGCTCTACAGCACGGGACGCCGCAAGCTGCGGCTGCATTGGCTCAGGTTTGGCTTTTTGTGCTTGGGCCAGCAAACGCTTAAGAACCGCCAAAGAAGCATCTACACCTACGTATTCCTTACCAGCTTTTGTAAGGTTGCCTTCCCCATCAACAAGTTCTTTACTTGGAAACTTGGTCTTACGTTCCTGTTCAAGTTCTTCTATACGCGCTTGTATAGCGGTAATGGCGGCATCGGCCTGCCTCTTATTTTTAAGATTCAGTACGTTGCTGTGGGGTTGAAAAGCTCCATGTGTAAGAACAGAAAAGGCCGCATCGTCCTTGGTGTACTGGGCATTTATACTGTCAACTTCTTCTTGCAGATCATTTTTTATCTGGTTTTTTTGGGCTTTGTCTTTTGCTTCTTTTACCCTTGATTCTGCATTAGCAGTAGCCCGATCAACTTCGCCTTTACGCGCTGCCTCTACAGCGCCTTCTTGTTCAGAAAGCTGCGCTGCCGCTTCGTTGGTCAGCGCTTCATTTTTAGTAGCAAGCCCGTAGCGATAGGCATGCATAAGCTCTTCTGGCGTAGATGATTTCTTTTCAGTAACAGCCGCCAGAGCACGCATCTCTTCGTTTTGCAACGCGCTTTCACCTGACGCACTAAGTTTCTTTTCAAGCTCTGCTTTTTGCGCGGCCAGTTCTTTACTTTGTTCAAGCCTGCGTTTGGTCTGATCCTGCGCTTCTTCTGCTGTTTGCAAAGAAAAAGCATTTTTTGAGATATTAAGGCCAAGAAGCTTTTGGGCGTCTTTAGTTACCAGCCCTTGTTCAAGGTTGCTGTTGATTGCATTTATAGAGTTGTGGCGAACAGTTGTGTCGTTTAGTTCCCGCCCTTGCCCAACAAGGATTGCTTCAATCGGAGCATTTTCCGTAAACTTCTGTACGTCTTTTTCAGTCTTGCCCAGATTGTATTCTTCTTGCTTCTGCTTGCGCTCTTGCTGAAAGGCGCGTTGCGTGACTATCCTATTCTGATCCTCGCGCCTGTTTTCTTCTTCCCCATACGCCTGTTCAAACATGGAAGTACCCGCTGCACGGGCTTTTTCTGCTGCTTGCTGGTCTGTTTCTTTTTGCGTAAACGCAGCTTCTTGCGCCGCGTCAGCCTTCTCCCATTCAGGAGTCTTCTCAAACAACGAGCCTTGGTACGACGCCTGCTGCTTTTGCTGCTTCAAAGCATTCAGTTCAGGAAGAAAACTAGCTACGCTCTTTCCTTCAGTAGCCGCTTTTCTAATCTTTTCTTCCAGTTTCTGTATCTTGGCGTCTATGCTTGCCGAAGATGTAGGCAAGGCAACGCCTTCTTGTTTTGCTTTCTTTTCCAGTTCTTCTTGTGCGTTTTCAAAAACAAGTAGCTGCTTATGCGCCGCTTCGTAGGCTTCCCAATCTTGTCTGTTTCTTGCTTCGGCAGCGGTTTTAGTAAGGTCGGCAACCCCAGCACTTACTTTCTGGTGTTCTTCAAAAATGCTTCTACGGGCGTTTTCTTTTTCTTTAGCCGCAATTTGTTCTTCGTTTGCTTTCTCGTCAATGCTTGGAAGCGGGGAATAAGGAGCCGCCACATCTTGGAACAAATCTGTCTGTGTCTGTACAGGTGCCCCGCCAAACTGCGTAGGTATATCCGTAAACGCCTGTGATTGCCCAACCTTTTCTTCAGCCGCAGCAGCCAGCGCTTTTCGCTTAACCCTTTCAGCAGCTTGTTTAGCTTCTTCTTGTTCAGCTACTTGGGTTCTGGCAGCGCTCCGCGCACTGTACCCACCATACGCACCAAAGGCACCGCCGGGACCAGCAACGCCAACACCTGTAGCTACGTACTCATCCATAGCCGACTTATCAAGAAGAGGTAACCCAGCCTGCGCTCTTTCCAGAACCTGCTGGGCAATTTCAGTAGGCATCTCAAGAGCAACGCCTTTAGCCGCCCCTCCAGCAATAGCCGTTGCAACTTTACGGTTAGCTACCTTTACAAGTTGGTCTTCCGCAGCTTTAAAGCCAAACTTCTCTGCAATATTTGTAAGAGAATCAACAATGGGCTTACCAACACCAAGCTTACCCAGTATAAAAAACTGGGACGCTACATCAAGACCAGCTTGCGGAACTGCGGCGGCTGCAGCTTTACCGTATTCAAGTGGTTGCTTTTTGCCGGTTTGTTCTTGCTCTTCAATCTGCCGTTCGACGTTTGAGCCAGTAAAAGCAGGGATAGAAGCTGCCAGCGCACCCAACCCGCCGCCAATAACAGTTCCAATCCCCGGAGCAACCATACTACCGGCCATAGCACCAAGCCTAGCGCCCCCCGCAGTGGCACCCATTTGAGGAAGTGACTCACCAAACTGCCCACGCCACATACCCAATAGCGAACTTAAACTACCACGCTCTTCAGGCTTGGCCCCACCAAAAACGCCGTACTCATCTTGAGCTTTTTTTACATCTTCCCATGACGGCGTTTTAGCAATCTCGGATTGACGGGCTTGCGAACGTGCGTACTGCTGCCGTGTAGCGTCTTCACTTGTGCCAAACAACGGAGCGGTAGCGGTACTTAGGCTGGATTTAAGCCCTTCTATCCCAGACATAACGCTGGGGATAAACCCTTCCTCTGCCTTACTTGTATCTGCGTAGAGTTTGGGAAAGCGTTTCTGGGCTAAACCTAAAGCTTCTTGGTCCGTCAACCCACTAGGAACTTTAAAATCTCTACCGTCTGGAAGCGATATGTATGGCATGTGTACAGCTCCGTTATTCTGCTATGGGAGTTCCGGTGCTAGGGGAGTTCCGGGTCGGCGATCATCTCGCTGAAAAGAAGATCGTTCTTCTTGCGCACCACCTGCATTTGGAAAAGCAGTCTGCAACCCTTTTTTGAGTAGGTCTTTTCGTATGAACTCGTCAGTCTTACCTTTATACTCAGGACTGTTTCTGATTCTAACGCCTGATGGCGAATCAAGCTGTTTAGTAATATCCGCACTAAGTCTTGCGCTTGTAGAAGCGTATTGTGCTTCGGTAACACCCCCCGTACCTTTATTACCGTAGTACGTAGCTTCGGCATTAATCAACGGCCTGTGCATCTCGTACCATTCCGAAAGTGTCTTGTTTTTAGCTGCTTCTCCAGCTACCTGCGCCATACGGTATTTATCTTCGTCACTAATCTGACGATCCCTTATTCTAAGCTCTTCTTGTTTAAACGCCCTGTCGTATGTGTACTGGCTTGCTTGCAATGCCAGAGTTTCTCCGTGGCTAAACATATCAGCAGCAGACTTTTCTTTACCCTGCATAATCTGCGCTTGCGCACCCAGCATGCTCATTTTAGCGCCAAGCATTGCCCGTTTATCTGCGGACTCTTCTTTTTTGTACTGCTCAGCGCCGCTGGCAAGCTCACCAAATATATCCCCCAGCGCACCAGAACCAGTTTTTCCCGGTTGCAAAGCAGCACGAGCAGCCTTAAGGAACGTAGTACCCGACGCAATATTTTTTTTACTGCTTTTTTCTTCTGCGGTATCTGTAAGTTGCTTAAGAGTTTCCGTCATTTCATTAGAAATCTTATCTGTACCGGAGAACCTGTTCATGGTATTTAGCCAGTCAGGGCGTTCGTACTGCGCTTGTTGCGCTGGCGGCAGGGCAGCTTCTATTCCCATTTTGTTTGTGTCTACTCGTTGTTCGGGGTCTTGTTGGGTAATGAAATTTGGGTCTGGAACAGGCGCACCTTGAACCCGTGGGTTAGTAGCCGGTTTAACTTTTGGGCCGGTGGCAGGTTGAGAAGCAGCTTGAGAACCGGGGGCAGGGGCGTAGCCAGCGTACCCCGAGGCTGCGGGAGTTTCAGGGCTGGGAGCAGCTTGTCCGGGGTAAGGAGCGTTTGGGTTATCAATAAGATTTCGGTAGTAAGAAGCTGCGTCTTCTCTTATCCGTCTTTGTTCCGGCGTAACGGCTTCTCTAAATTTAGGTTGAACTACCCTTTGGGCCTCTTGGAGAGCGCTTCTTCTAGCATTTCTATCGGTCCCTTCTTGGTTTAACACCCTAAAGTAATCTGCAATATCCTCAAACCTTGAAGTCGGAGCGTCCATAGGACTACCCCGTACCTGCCCCGCACCAAAAAAGTGCTGCACATCCCCACCACCCGCGTAGCCAACTACCCCACCGTGCGCAGCATTAACAACGGCATTCATATTGGGAGCAGGGTACGCGGCGATGCCTTGGTCTTCTGCAAGCAGTTGGTCTTTTACGTTGGGCTGCTGCAACTGCTGCTGTGCTTGCATACCTTGGGCTGCAGTTTTTTGTTTCTTCTTTGCGATAACCGCAGACATAGCAGTAGCTGCATCAATCTCGCTTGGCTGTCCTTTAAGAATAGCCGTCAGCCTGTCCAGAGGCATCTGCATGGCAAGGGTCCACTGCGCTTGTGGAGACATCGGTACTTGTGGCATGTTCATGCGTGTTCTCCCAAGGCAACGTGGAGCGCCAGTTTATACAGCCCCTCCCCCATCACCAATCCACCCTTCTTATACGCCTTTATGCGCCCACCCTTTTTAACCCCTTTAGCTAAGCTGGCAATACCGGCAGCGCCAAGTCCGTACCCCATAATCTGATTAGCCGTTGATGGGGGAGCTTGGTACATGGTAGAAGCACCAGCAGTCGATGGGGTCCCCCGAATAATATCTGACATGAACCCAAGCTGCTTGTACGGGTAGTTCTGCTGATTCAGGAAGTCTTGGTAGTTCTGTGACAACCCTTGTTGGGTTTGTGCTTGTAGCTGGGCACCGGCTTGTTGTTGGGCTGCGTTTATACCCATGTTCTGGGCGTACTGTTGTTGCCCAAGTGAACCCAACTGACCAGCCGCAGCCAATTGTTGTTGCAACCCCTGAAGCCCGTAGTTGGCCCCAAACTGCCGTGACTGTTCACCAGCTTGTTGACCCGCCAACCCATATTGCGCCCCTTGCGCCGCGTTCTGCATCGCTTGTTGATTACCAGCAAGGTTCTGCTGCATTCCAAGACCCTGCATCTGACCATACGCGCCTTGGTTGGCAAGTTGTGATTGAAGCTGCCTAGCTTGATCGGATTGAAATGCCTGTTGCCCTGCCGTAAATGCGTTTTGCGTACCTGTGGCTTGGATACCGGCAAGCTGGTTGGTAAGGTTGCGTTGATTTTCAGACCCCGCAATTGCCTGACGCGAACCACCAAAAGCACCCGCATTAGCTGTAGCTGCCCCCATACCCGGAAGCTGACGGCCATAGTCTTGGATAGCTTGTTGCTTTTGGAAGTCAGTTACATTTTGTTGGTAAGGCGACATATACGACTTTTGTACATTTGGGTCGTTGGCATTTTGCGTGTTGGTACTTAGGTAACCCAACCCCATGTTTTGAAACTGTGGGCCTTGCCCATATTGGTTGCCAAAGTTCTGCGCGTTATACGGGCCTTGTGCTGCCGCACGTTGCGCTACGTCTTGCGAATACCCCATAGCCGCGCCGGTTCCGGCGTTGGTCTGCATGCTGGCAACATTACTAAAGGCTTGCTGCTGCAAAGGGTTGAAGTCAGCAATCCGCTGCCCCTGATACTGCTGGTAGGGGTTTTGAGCGGTGTCAGTAAGTGCCTGTGCTTTGCCAAGGTTCTGCGTAGCGTAGGGGATAGCCCAATCAGGTATGTTACTTTGGGTAACCTGTTGCGAAGTAGGCGCAGCAGGGGCGGGAGCGGCGGATTCACACATATTATTTCCTTAGAATTCGTATGTCATTTGGGTAGCGGCTTCTTTAAAGCCCATACGCCCCCACAACTTAGCCACACGTAAATCAGTCTTGGCCGACACATTCAAACGCTTAACGCCACGGGCTTTTAGTTCTTCCAAAACAAACTTGACCAGCTTCTTACCAATCCCATTACGATGCTCTTTAATAACAAACAACGTATCCTCTTGAGCAATCAGGTCATGGTTATGCATATCGTTCGTTACGTACACGTTGGCATAGCCACAAGCCTTCCCATCAATCCGCAGCACAAAGTTCAACAACCACCCACCATCACTAGCCTTGCCATACTCATCTAACCGAGGTCTGTACTCTGGGTAATGAATCCCAGCTTCTCCTAGTCGTGCAACCATCTCTGCGTAATGCAAGCGGTACAGGGTTTCAAGTTCTCTGTACGTCTCAGTGAACTTCTCTACCGCCATTGTGTAACTCATGCTGGCATAAATCTCTCTGGGTTAATCTGCTTTCCCTGCTTTGCGTTGCCGGTACGTGCATGGCGCACCTTATCCATCATTGAATACAGCCTTTTTGCCCCAGCCTCCGTAGACCCATTACCAAGATGCGAGACGACATCGGCGGGTATCACAAACTCCCCGTCTGCAAGTGCTGCACGTTGTGGCTTTGCCCCTTTAATAACAGCAGGGATTGAGTCTGACATCCCATCGCCATCACCACGAAGCAACTTCCCACCGGCTGCGTACTCTTGAAGGGAATCCAAACCGCCACGACTCATATGCTGTAGTGGCAACCGTGCCTGTGGATAGGAGTTCTGCTCCATGCTGTCCAACAACCCACCTTGTGCGGCGGTACGGGTGTACCCTTGACCTTCAAAATAAGGGCGTGTGTTATTAGGGGCGCTATAGGGGTTTTGATTTGGCGCATCCCATGTATAACTTTTAGTTCCGGGGTTGTAAGCATAGGACTGATAGGGGACGTTCTGCCCCGGCAAGGGAGCAAGGGTATTTTGTTTTTGCTGTGTCATGCCGTACAAAAGAGGCGCAGCAATAGCGGCAGCGCCCCCGTAACCAAGCTTACTTCCTAACGCAGACATTCCACCTTTTTCAGTAAGCTGCCCAAGCCCTGTACGCATGGGGTTGGCTAAGGCTTGACCAGCGGCACTTTCCGCTGGAGGCCTAAAGCTTAAACCAACCTCATCTATAGCTCTGCGTTGTGCATCCGCTGCAAACTGTGTTGGTGTCTGTGAAAATGTTGGAGGTGGCGTTGACGTCATCTGCCCAGCATATCCCGGCTCCATATATGTTGTTGGGGTTCTATCGCCCCAAGTGCCACCATATTCATCAAATGCAGAAGACGTTACTTTAGGTGGATAAAATGTTTGGGTAGAATTGCCAGCAGCCTCGGCGGTTGCGGTGGCTTGTCTAGCTGCTTCAGCATCAAACGCCGTTTTCTGCGCTTGACTTCCAGCTAATTCTGCTGCTGCATTTGTTTCAGCGCCAACAAGTCCTTGCGCTTGTTCAACCCCCATAGCCTTCAAGCCACCGCCCAACTCAGAACCGCCATAAGCACCAAGTCCATACTTAAGACCTTTGCCTAGACTTCCGGTAGCAAGTGCTCCCAACCCACCAACAGTAGCCGCAGCACCCAAGGAACTCATCAGTTCGAATCCTGCTGGCCCCAAAGCAAACCCAGCCGCCATAGGCAACAACGCGCTTAAAATCCCAGCTTCAGGCAGGCCCGTGTGCGGGTTAATAGTGAGGGAGCCACCGTGTTTCATGGCAAGCCGCTGCAACCCATCGACTTCGCCGGGGGTCATATGGACAAGCATGGAGTCATCTCCACGCCCTAGAGAAGCTAAACCCTGCGCTACTTGTTGCATAGTTACCTCGCTTTTCTCAATCTTATCACGCTGTTAGAGCGGAAACAAAGCTCAATGTGGCTATCACAGACGCAGTTGTCGGGCGGGTGGGGCTTGTTCCGGCGGCGTAGGCTTGAAGAGATACCCCCGTATTATCTGTAGACCACCAAAGTTCAATGTAATCAGTGGCTTGTACTGAAATAAAGTAGTTCCACGCGGCTATGGTGTGAAAGTAGTTACCAGCACTGTACCGAGGACTCATGCCCACAATACTGTTTGACCCCACCACATCAATACCGTTTATCCGTATCCAAATGCTGGCATCATGGGAAGCATTGTCGGTGTTTTCAAACTGCCCAGAAAACTGAAGGTTATACAATCCGGGGGTGGCAACAGTAATTTTTGAACCCCCAACTATGCTGACCCCGTTTGAAACGTCAGTGGTTCCTAACTTAACTACAGTCGCAGTATTGGCAGTTGCTGTCTGGCTCGTGTTGTCTTGGAAAGCCCCATAAGGAAGCCGAATAAATGCCCCACCAGTAGTGTTGTTCAGGAGGGTGCTAAAGACGTTATCCAACTCATTGAAATATACCCGTAGAGCGTTGTTTAACTGTTCCTGATAAGAGGAGGCGTAGGTTGACGGTGCCAGTAAAAGGTTCGGAGCCTTTGGCGCAAGCAGTGTATTGACAGGGATATTTCTAATAGCCATAGGTCATCTACGTCCATCAGGTCTGATATCAATTCTTGGAACACCCAACTGCCAGTTCACCCCAAGAGCTGTAGAGGAGATTTTGAACGACATCTGCCGCCCTCTGAGCCTTGTGTAGACCTGTCCTGTGTAAGCCTCAATGTTGTAGACACGCCCACCCACAAAGTTATCCGAGCTTGAAACAACGCTGGGGGATGGTTCCCCGTAGGTTGCACCTGAGTTCTGGCGGGGCTTCAAGGTCATATATATGACGGGCGCGTTGACCGTAGACCCGTTAAAAGTCACATCCGGCAGCATTCTCCATACAAACCCAAAGTTATGCCCATCCCCGATATCAAAGTCCGAGGACTGCACGTAAGCTTCAATCGGAATAGAAACAGGACGAGAAGCATCATCAGTCCCTAGCTCATGGAACATAACCTGATTTGGCACGTAGTACGGTGCCGCCGTGTATTGAGTATGGGTAGCCGCAGTTGTCCCAAGAACTCCTCTAGTGCATCCGGTCAGCGTGTTGCCTGAGTTACCTGTGTAGGTAATGACCTCAGAGTCTATTTGGATAGTCCCAGAAACTGGGTAAGCTGTCGCGTCAACAATTGAGATGCTGGTTTGGGTAGTTGTGGTTACGGCGACACTCAAGTAAGAAACCTCGACGCTAAACGCTGCCATCGGGTACTGACGAAGCGCACTATCCTGCCACGCGGTACGGTGAATACTGCCGTAGTACCAAAGCTGCTCCACGTAGTTATAGATGACGTAGCTGTCGTTTACCGTTGACCCAGCAGAAGGGTAGTGCCACCAGACCTCATTGAAACCCTCGTTTGTTCCAGCAGTAATCTGGTACACCTGATCCTTGTTTAAATTCCCAAATACATACTGCTTTAAAGTGCAGGGAAGCGTATCCACACGGCCCGTGTAGGTGTAGAACTTGTCCATACCCATCCAGTACGTCACGTTGTTAGCACTAGCCACAGCGTTGGGGCCGTTTAGCGTGATGTTGTCTGCGATCAGGTTGAACTTCCACACATAGGGTGGCCCCAGATACTGCATAACAAACAGCGAACTGTCCGTAAAAACAAGATTCTCCTGCCTTGCATGGAACGCTGTAACGATATTTGACCCATTAGACAGGCGTAGTTCGCCAGCTTGGTTAGCGGCACTAGGCACCCAATCGTACACATTTTCCTGATCTGACCAACGCACAAGCATCGGGTCAAAGGTGGTGGACAAGTTGGTTGGGTCATATGAGTTCGCGCCAAAGGCAATAGCAAATCGCTGCGCGTCAGAAGTAAATATCTCATACGTTGAGGTCGGCACCGCTTGCCCGGAATAACTAAAGGTGTACGAGCCAGAAGCTGTTGCAGTAGCTGCGCTGGAGATAGGTACTGTCGTTGAGAAGTCCCAAGATGTGGTGATGTAAGTCTCAGCAGTAATCCCAGTACCCGATATAACAGAACCCGGAGACAGATAGGGGATGATGCTGTAAGGCACAGTTATATTGACGTTGGTGTTGACAAATGAAACACCAGCCGTTGAGGTCGAAGTTACTGCGGTGGTTGTGTTGGCAATACTTGCGAGGGTTACAGCAGGGGCGTAAGTGCTTGTGTCTTTAGGCCAGTAGTAGATAGCACCACCACGGGCAGCAAACACCAAATCCTGACCGTAGTTATCCAGTGTCCAAAGGCGAAGCTGCTGGCCTATACCAACTGTAGCGGCAGAACCCCAAGTTCCACGACTCCAAACATCAGCACCCCAGCCGTTAGCTGTTGTGTAAACAGAGTTACCGGCGTTGACTTGATACCGCGCTGTAACCCCAGCCCCACCACCCGTTGTTGTGCTTGAAGCCGCTGTAGGGTTGATGATGGTGTAGGTATTACCATCTGTTACTGTGATGATTTCGTAGGCACCAACAATGGTTAGCCCACCAGCAGCCGTAGCTCCAGCAAAGGTAACCCATGTACCGGAATTAGCCCCGTGAGATGTGTCAGTTACCGTTATAAGCTTGCTGCCAGAAGTCATTGAAAACGGATTGTTGTTGATGGATGTAGCCACACCAGCCCACGGGGTTATGTCGTTATAGACCCCACCGTTTTCTACGTAGACTTTTTGATTGGTGCCAATACCGTTTAGGTTGCTGCCATCCAGCGCAATCCAGTTCCACATTGACCTGCATACACCGCTATAGGTGTACAGCGTAGGGTTAGAGACGCTCTGCCAGCCACCAATCTTCTCCGGGTAACCGGAACGAAAGCGAACCTTATCGCAAGCGTAGAACCCACCCTCGTTTGAGTAGTTGGTTCCTTCCCTGTTTACACCGGGGCGGTATTGGAGTTTTTGAAGTGGCATATTGGGTTACGCGAAAAAACGCGATCCTGTCTTGTCGATAATAAGAGCCTGTTTTCTTGGCGCTGTGTAGTCAAGTGTAGGCACCGAGATGTGTGTCCACGTATCAAACTCCCGTATTACCTGATCGTATTTCAAGTCAGAAGCAACAATCCTACGCACTATATGATCTGGAGTCAGGCTCGGAATACGAAAGTCAGCCGCACACCCCACCCTATGTTGGCTTATTTCCTTGCTACCAACTGCTGCATTAACTGCTGCTGACCGATATCCAGAACTCACCAGTATTGGCTGGAAGCCGAAGATTGCTTTAACTTCTTCAAGAAACGCTGCAAGCCGCTTAAGGTTCTCAAGAGACTTTTCATCTGGTGTGTTATCCAATGTCCTGTGGTCAGTAATAGTTAATTCAGCAAGAGTGAAGTGTGGGCTTAAGTTCATTTATTACCCGGATCAGCCTTAACAACTCCACCCAGACCCAACGCCGCTGCTACACCTTGAGCCAACAGTTGGTACTGTGGAGGGATCAAAGGCGCAGCAACCATAAAAATTACACCTAATCCTGCCATCGTAGAAGGTTCACCAAAACGTTTTCTAAGCCAGCCCATAGCAATCTCCTTATTTGATATTTCCACCTACGGGGTACTGCACTCCAACAGGAGCATCCGTTACGATTTTAGACCCCGGCTTAATGTGACCGTTGTCAAAAGGACTCTCGTTCAAAGGCCCGTAGCAGTTAGCCAAAGTCACGCCGTTTACAGGTTTTAGTTGCAACGTGCAGGGCATTGACCACATGTTGCTCATCTGGTCATCTTTGTTCAAAATAAAAGTCCTTGAAACCAGTGGTGCTACCGCCCATGACGGTGCTTGCGGAAGGCTTGTGACTGCGCCAAACAATGACCAGACCTTGCCTTCAGGAGCCTTGCAACCGCCTTTCATCAACGCACCGTTGCCAACAGATACCCCTACGATCACGGGGCAGACTGCCATTCCCTCCAGAAACTTCCTGCCGCCAATGCTCATGGCATTACCAGTTGGAACAGCACCAGACGCAGCACAAAGGGCATAAGCCCCTTCACAGAAGATCAGATCAGCAGCGGAGGCATTGAAAGAAAGAAGCAGAAGCCAAAGAAGTTTCATTTTTATACCTTTGTGACCAAGTGAATAAGCAAAAGAATAATCGCCCCAGCAGACGCAATACCAATCTCCTCAATGCGCTTCAATCTGGCATTGCAAGCCCTCATCTCTACTTGAATGGCTTGATACCGCAACTCGCACTTGTCGATGTGGCTTTCAATCTTCAGGTCAACTTCATTTACTGTTGTCATAATTACGACTTCATTATATAAGCTAGGGCGTAGTACGGCGAGATGGTAGTTGCTGCTGTACCTGAACCTGTTGCATCAGAAGTTCCTGATACAGAGTGGGTATGGTTTGCGCTTACGCCAGAAGATGTGCCACTGTAGGTGTGGCTGTGATCTACACTGGCGTTGCCAATACTTGCAACTCCCGTATCCGTACTTGCTACAACAGCGTATGGATACGTACCCCCAGCAAGCGCAAATGAACTTGTGCCCCCAATCAAATTAATTGGTGAGTCAATAGTATGGGAGTGACCAGAATCAACGTGGTTGTGGGTTACGCTCTGTCCAGACGAAGTACCCGAATAAGTATGCGAGTGATCTGCACTCATACTCCCCGAAGTTGAGCTATACGTGTGGGTATGGCTTGCTAGGTTTGCAGTGATAAGAGTAGTTGTTGCAGAACCCCCAGTTGCGTTCACAGCGTAGGTGCTACCTGCACCAATAACCATTCGATCACGCAGATCAGGAGTGCTATTTGACCCGTTACACAAGTACCAACCACTAGGTATAGAAGCTATGCTTCCTGACCACATCATAATCATGCCAGAAACAAAACCTTGCGCTGATGTCCAAGCAGTGCCGTTAGAAGTAAGTACGTTACCAGAAGTGCTAGGAGCAACAGAAGAAAACCCTGTGCCACCTGAGTTGCCTATAATGACGTTGTTAGCGGTTACCGTTGCAGAACCCGTACCTCCAGAGGTAACAGCCAATGGCGTAGTCAGGGTTAAAGAGGCTGCGGTTAATGCAGCAAAGTAACTTACCGCGCTCACAATGTCTGTGCCGTTACAGACCAACGCCATTTTTGCAGCAGCAGGTACTGAAACCCCAGTTTGGCCTGAGACTTTTACCGTGATGGCAGAAGCAGTGTTGTTAAAGATGAAGTAGAGCTTCTTGTTGGCTGGCACCACCAGCGTACCGCCACCCGTTGTGGTCAGTTCAAGATACATATTCCTCGCAACGCCTGTTGACCCGTTTGGGATCGTGATGGTGTCAGTGCCACCCGTACAGACTTGCGTTACATACCCTGAAATAGCCTGTTCAAGCAGGGTTCCAAGATTGTTGTTGGTAGTCGTACCCCAAGTACCGGACTGTTCTCCAGTACCGATAAGCTCAAGAGCCAGATTCGTGCTGTACGTTGATGCCATTATTTACTCCCGTTTTTAATTTCTTTTTCCAGTACGATAGCGTTGATGATGGCACCTTCGGTAGCTTGTATAGCCCCAGCAGTAGCACCGATGATGGCAATAGCCGCTGCGTTTTTAGTCAGGAATGCAATGAGCCAGATCATTTGGCTTCCAATGCAGCTACTTTAGCGGCGAGTTCTTGTATGGCTGCGGTCAACGTAGCAACAAGGAATGAGGTGTCTATGCCTTGTGGCTTGATTGAGCCATTTTCATTTACAGCATCTTTTTCACCCGTTACACAATCTGGCACAACTTCAGCAAGTTCGTGAGCGATGAATCCTTGACCGTCAGAACCGTCTACTTTCCAGTTGAACGACACAGGTTTTAGCGCGGCAACAATAGCCAAAGCCTCCGTCATTGGTTGGACGTTTTCTTTTAGCCGGTAGTCAGATGATGTAACGTAGCTAGTAGCTACGTTGGTTGTCTGTATTGATCCCACTAAACTTGACGTATCGCGATAGAACTTTAATGCGTAGTCACCGCTTGATTGGGAGTGTGTGTTGATAATCTCAGGTGCGTTAGCCCCGGACATATTTGATTGAATAACAAATCTCGAGCCGTTGGCACTTGTCAGTACGCCAAATAATGCTGTTGTGTTAACAGCATTTATAAAAGCGTCTGAGGCCGTAATCGTACCCGTCACCCCAAGCGTCCCAGTAACCGTAGTGTTACCAGCGGAAAGAGTTGAACTAAGCGTTGTTGCTCCTGTCACCCCAAGAGTCGAACTAAGCGTTGCGGCACCACTAACACTCTGCGTCCCAGTAACAGCAACCCCCGCGCTGGTCATCGCCAGCACCGTTGCACCGTTACTCTGAAGGTTAAGGTTGCCCGTTGTGTCGGCAGTTGTTACGACCCCAGCAGAGGTCGATGCGTTGATCGATGCGGCCATGATTTATCCTTTAGTAATATTCATCAACGATGATGTAGCCCGAGCCGCCATTGCTTCCAGCAGTTCCGGTTGTTCCAGCAGTGCCACCCGTCCCACCAGCGCCTACGGTGTAGGTATAAGACCCTGCGGGGGCGTTGATGAGCAGCTCGACATACTCGCCTTCGCCGCCGCCGTAGCCGTTGGTGTAGCTTGTTGCTGCTGCGACTGCAGCGGTGGGGTTCCCGCCAGCACCACCGCCGCCCGAATTTGCCGGGGCGTTAGCAGAAGCGCTCCCGGAAAGACCACCCCCTCGGCCACCCTGACCACCCCCAAGGCCGCCTGCGTATGTCTTATTGGTGCCGTTGTAATCTGATATGCCACCGACGGTGCCGCTTTGCCCGGATATGCGAACCGATGCGGTCCCAGTGCCCCCGGTGCCACCTCCACCAGCAACGCCACCACCGGCACTCGTCGCCGTACCGCCATTTGCGTTGATCGAGTTGAAGCTTGTCGTGCCGCCAGCAGCGCCATCTCCGATCGCGGAAGTTCCCGCGCCGGAACCGCCGGAACCGCCGCCCTTCATCCGCACCAAAATCTGTTTGCAATTAGCAGGAGTTGTATAGGTAGCAGCAGTACCCGTGAGGAATACCTGCCGTGTATGCACAGCAAGCGTTGTCGTATTACCTGCTGGCCCAGTTACCCCAGCCGTACCATCAAGGATGAGTGACATTTATTTGGCCTCCAGTGCTGCGATACGGGATTCAAGCAACTGCGCGTAGGCAACAAGGTTTGCCATCACTTCGGAAGTAGATGCTTGCATAGACTGATAAACAGGTTCCCCGTTCTCATCTACAGCATCTTTTTCACCGCTCACAGAGGACGGCGATACCTCTTGAAACTCATGCGCCAAAAACCCGACAAAGCGTGAACCACTAGACTTCCACGAACCTTGTTTTGGTTGCAGGGCGTTGATGAATGTTTTGGCCTCTGCTCCGGTTACAGGTCCGGTGACATTTTTAAGTCGGTAGTCTGACGATGTGCCGTAGGACGTAGCGGAATTGGTGGTGGCGATTGCGCCAACAACCGTAGAGGTGTTTCTGAGGAAAATGAAACAGTTGAGCGCGTTCCCAGTGTTATCCGCGCTTACCCAATGTGAGGCCGTTGCGTTCGATGTTCCGTAGTTAGAATCCAGCGGTCCGGTTGTCACATTCCAGCTCGTCACTGCGCCGCCGTATGCCCCAAGAGTTGCACCGGCTACTGCTAAAGTACTGCTGATTGTGGCAGCACCAGTAACCACCTGAGTTCCAACAAACGTATTAGCCCCAAGTGTTGCCAGCGTCCCCGTAGCACTCGGCAGCGTAATGGTCGCCGTGACCGCATCCACTGGCGTGAGCGTGGTCGATCCGCTTGTTGCTCCTGCTAAAACTACTGATCCCATTTCAATCTCCTAAGAAACTACCCAGCGAGCGGTTCCATTCAAGGTGACCGTAACCCCGCCACTGATGGTTGATGGCCCCACACTCGACGCTGAATATCCCGTTGGAACCGTACAACTTACAGATACCGTCTGGTTGTTTGTAACAAGAGCTTGCCCACCCAAAGTAAAGGTTGCGTACTCGGATGGGTAGGTGACAAATACATCCTTTGTCCCAGCACTAAAGTTGACAGCCGCACCTGAGTTGGACGAGGAAATAACCGTAGTACGCGCAAGCGTAGTACCCGAGGAGGCGTATGTGCCAATCCCTACTTCCCACTCAGAAGTTCCTTGCCCAGCAATGGTGTAGTAAGTCGTGTTCCCGTTACCAATGACTGAAAAGTTCTGGAACCCCGTAGGTGCAGTTCCACTAAGAGTGACGGTGCCTGTGCCGGTGGTGGTGGTTGAGTCTTTGACTCTATCTGCGATAACTAAGGCCATTTAGTTCACCGTTCCTATTACAGTCCAATTCGGGGTTTGCGTGTTATCTATTGCACCCCAGCCCGGAGTCTGAGTGCTAGTAATCAATACCCAGTTAGGAGTCTGCCCATCATCAATAATGTTCCAAAGGAACCCGCCAGTAATCACATCCGTCGCTGTTGCTGTCTCTGCCACCCGACACAAATATATTGGGCTGCTTGAAATCGTATCTGAGGCTGTAGCTGTCTCTGAAATACTTACTGGGAATCTTATATACCCAACCGTGCTGTCTGTTGCCGTACCCGTTTCAGTTACTGCACTTATGAAAGTCTGCTTGCTGCTTATCGCATCTGTTGCCGTTCCTGTTTCGCTGATTAAACTTAGAAACCCTTGCAAGGAACTAATCACATCTGTTGCTGTTGCCGTCTCAGATACAGGTGCATTAAAAGTACTCGCCGCTACTAGAACCGCATCCGTTGCCGTACCTGTCTCTGTAATGCTTACAGGAAAACTAATGTAACCAACAGATGCGTCAGTTGCAGTTGCCGTCTCTGCCAATGCGCTTATAAACTTCTGCAAACTACCAACCGCATCCGTTGCCGTACCCGTCTCGCTTAACGCACTTATAAACGTCTGCTTGCTGCTTGTTGTATCTGTTGCGGTAGATGTCTCGTTTAGAACGCTGTAAAAAATCGCAAGTGAACCAACCGCGTCAGTTGCAGTCCCCGTCTCACTTACTGTTGAGTTAAATACACTCCCAGCAAGAGAAGCAAACGGCGAAGCCGCAAATGACGAGATTCCAAACACACTACCCCGCCAGACTCAACGTATACGTTACGTTAAGCGTATCACCAGAAACCACAGACCTATCACCCGGAGAG
>Ga0209596_1000485_pt1 | contig 36485 bp, 36 predicted proteins | sample M_130807_MF_Meta_FD_187314 | JGI IMG/M metagenome (GOLD analysis project Ga0209596, IMG submission 187314) | Freshwater microbial communities from Lake Montjoie, Canada to study carbon cycling - M_130807_MF_MetaG (SPAdes) (version 2) | ecosystem: Environmental > Aquatic > Freshwater > Lake... | reverse complement strand
CAGTGCATACTGTTACACTTTCAAAATCAGCGCTTGATGATTACAGAAAAGAATTTCCGGTGCTGAACGATCGGGATGAATTTGATTTGAAAAATTAATAATGAGCAACGAACAAAACACAACAAACGCGCAACAACAATTTCTCGAAAGAGAAAAAAAATTTCTTGCGCTCCGCAAAAGTTTACATATACAATTCGGTAAAGCGCCTGATATGAATGCAATGCTGTTTCTCATTGGTGTCCGTGAGCTCGGGAAAATTCAGGATTCATTTACCAAGGAAGAAAAACAAGACCTAATGCACATTGCTACCTGTCGTTTGTTGAGCGACCAGGGTTATTTTTCGTTGGAAGGATTGGACGATGATGGCTGGCCTCACTGGGTGCAGACAAAAAAAATTCCGGTTATGGCCATTGAAGAGCAGGAAGATTTATTGAAAGAGTGTATCATCAACTATTTCGAGCGTTTGGATTAATAAACAATTCATCGTTACCGTTGTGAAAAGAAGATGTGGTGGTTGGTGTGAAAAAATTATTTTTGGCTGCAACACAAAAACACCATGTTAAAAAAATCAATATTCCTCCTTATTCCGCTTTTCTTTTTGGTTTCCTTCAAGCCAAAAGAAAAAATTCATACCGTAATTATGAATACCAAATTCGGCCCAATGAAAATTTTGCTGTACAACGGAACTCCGAAGCACCGCGACAATTTTCTGAAACTCACCAACGAACATTTTTACGATTCGCTTCTGTTTCATCGTGTTATAAAAAACTTTATGATTCAAGGAGGAGACCCTGATTCGAAACACGCTAAACCAGGGCAAATGCTTGGCAGTGGTGATGTTGGCTATCGCGTTGATGCAGAGTTCAACACTTTGCTGTTTCATAAAAAAGGAGTGCTTGCTGCAGCAAGAGATGAAAATCCAACAAAGGCTTCATCGGGTTGTCAGTTTTATCTTGTTCAGGGCAAAAAGTTCACTGATTCGGATTTAGACAACATTGAAAAACAAACCGGCAGAAAAATGTCGGCTGAACAAAGAGAGATTTATAAAACCATTGGGGGAACACCACATCTTGATATGGGTTATACAGTTTATGGTGAAGTGATTGAGGGTATTAATGTTCTTGATTCCATTGCTGCTGTTAAGACAGATAAAACTGACAGACCACTTGATGATGTTCGAATCATCAGTATGAAACAAGGAAAAGATTTCAAACCAAAAAAGGTGAAGAAATAATTTGAAGAAGCACCTGACTTTATTGTTGGTGATTATGTTGTTGGGTAGCAATTCCTGCAAAAATCTTTTTTCGAAAGACGAAGCACCGAACAATTTATGCGTGGAGTGTATTCAGAAATATCAGTTATCAAAAGCAGAAGAAGAGACTATCCGTAAAGAAATTCGCGCTGAAAAAAAACATCATCTGCTCGATTCTGTTTTTAAATATCGTGCAAAACGCTTGGGATTTAACGGCAATGTTTTAATTGCTCAGCGCGGAGTAATTCTTTACGACAACAATTTTGGCTTCGAGGATTACGGAAAAAAAATAAAACTCACCGACGATTCGAAATTTCAATTGGCTTCCATTTCAAAAACATTCACAGCTGTTGCGGTGTTACACCTGATTGAAATCGGAAAGCTGGCACTCGAAGATTCCATTCAGGAATATTATCCGAAGTTTCCCATTCATGGCATCACACTAAAAATGTTGCTGAGTCATCGCAGTGGTTTGCCTGATTATCGTTTTGCTTATGAAGACAGCGCCGCGCTCGGTTTTAAAAAAGTAAACAACCAGGATTTAATGCGCTGGATGGAAAATCAATCACCACCATTACAGTTTAAGCCGGGAAGAAAATTTACCTACTGCAATACCAACTACGCAGTACTTGCTGCCATAACCGAAAAGGTAACGGGGATGAAATTCGATGAATACATGCAGCAGTACATTTTAAATCCGGTAGGCATGTTTAATACCTACTTCATCACTACTGAAGATAAAAAATTATGCGAGCATAAAACCTGCGGCTACAATTACAACTGGAGTTCAATAGCAATAGATGCATTTGATGGAATACTCGGCGACAAAGGCGTGTACAGCACCACGAGCGACCTCTTACAGTGGTACCAAATGCTCAACTCAGATTGCTTTCTGAAAAAAGAATCGCTTGAGCAGGCATTCGCTCCGCAGAGTTTCGAGCACCCGGGAAATAAAAATTACGGATTAGGTTTTCGCATGTTTGAATATGCGCCCGGTAAAAAATATATTTTTCACAATGGCTGGTGGAAGGGATACAACACCGTGTTCTACACCAACCCGCAGGAGCAGTATGTGATTATTGTGCTCGGAAATAAATTCAATCACTCGGTGTATGCGCTCAATGAAATAAAAAATATATTGAACGATGGTTCGCTTGATGCTTCTTTGAATGATGAAGGGGGAGAATAATTATTCCATCACAATCAACAACTGATTCTTCTCCACTTTATCTCCGGCTTTTACTTTCAGTTGTTTTATAATTCCGTCGCCCATACTCTTTAAAACATTTTCCATTTTCATGGCTTCGAGCACGAGGAGTGAGTCGCCTTGTTTTATGGTTTGCCCCTCTTCGGCTAATATTCTTAAAACCAATCCGGGCATTGGCGCTTTCAGTTCGTTTATTTTTTTTGTGAGCGCTTTATCCATACCGAGTTTGCGCAGCAATTGGTCGTATTCGTCTTCTACTTTCAGTTCAATCGGTTTGTTATTTATTTTCAGATGAACAGTTTTATTCTCCGCATCCACCTTCAGCAGTTCGGCTTCAAAACTTTTTCCTTCAAACAAAATATGAAACAGGTTGTTCTTGATTTTCTGAATATCCCATTCACCCGGTTTTCCGTTTACCAAAAAACCTTCCTTATCAAATTTTATTTCAAACTCTTCTCCCTTCTTACTTGTGACTTTGTACATGATGTAATTATGTGGGTTAAAGATAATTCCATTAGGTTTGTTTCCGAACACAAACTCAACATGAAATTAATTTCAAACAAATTTTTTCTCTCCACACTTTTATTTTCTTCCATCATCATCTCATTAAATTCAGGTTGCGGAATTTTTCATGCGCGTGAAAAAGTGCCTGAAGATGTTCCTGAAATACCTTACGATTCTGATTACTACAACAGCGAAGCAGAAGACACAGATGTAACTCCGGTTGGCGAGTATCATGCATCGCACACCATCGTGAATGATATTATCAGCACCAAACTCGAGGTGAGTTTCGATTGGGAACATCAGTACATGCCCGGCAAAGCGACCATCACTTTCAAGCCGCACTTTTATCCGACTGATTCTTTAACACTAGATGCGAAAGGTTTTGATATTTATAAAGTAGAACTGGTTTCAGCTTCCGGCAACAAGCCATTAACTTATGTATATGATTCATTGCAGCTTCATATTTTCTTAGACAAATCATACTCAAGAAATGATTCATATTCGATTTACATGGAGTACAAAGCAAAACCCAACGAACGCAAAACCGAGGGAAGTGCTGCTATAACAGATGCCAAAGGTTTGTATTTCATTAATCCAAAAGGAGAAGAGCCAAATAAACCAAAACAGATTTGGACACAGGGAGAAACAGAGTCAAACTCAGCCTGGTTTCCAACTATTGATAAGCCAAACATGAAAACACTGATAGAAATTTACATGACGGTTGATACGCAATATGTAACGCTCTCGAATGGTTTAATGCTTGATTCAAAAAATAATAAAAACGGAACGCGCACCGACCATTGGAAAATGGATTTACCAATTGCGCCCTACTTAGTTATGATGGCAGTGGGTGATTTTAAAATTACTCACGACAAATGGAGGAATATTTCTGTTGATTATTATGTAGAGCCTGAATATTCTCAGTATGCAAAAGAAATTTTTGGAAGAACACCTGAAATGATTGAGTGTTACAGCAAATTGCTTGGTGTTGATTATCCATGGTCGAAGTATTCACAAATAGTAGTGCGGGATTTTGTTTCAGGGGCAATGGAAAATACAACCGCTGTTGTTCATTATAACGAACTGAATCAAACTCATCGTGAAATGATTGATGGTAATCACGATGATATTATTTGTCATGAATTATTTCATCATTGGTTTGGAGATTTGGTAACCTGTGAATCGTGGTCTAACATTTCGCTCAACGAATCATTTGCTGATTACTCTGAGGCTTTGTGGACAGAATATAAAAATGGAAAAGATGCGCACGACCTACAGGTTAACAACGATAAAAATACTTACCTGATGGCCGCTACGGAAAACCCGGTTCCTCTGATTCGCTATCACTACCTAAGTCAGGAAGATTTATTTGATGCAAATAGTTATCAGCGTGGTGGTTGTGTGTTGAATATGTTGCGCAATTATGTGGGTGATGAAGCATTCTTTAAATCGTTGAATGTATATCTCACAGAAAATAAATTCGGAACCGGTGAAGTGCACACACTCCGCATGGCTTTAGAAAAAGTAACAGGAGAAGATCTGAACTGGTTCTTCAATGAATATTATTTATCACCCGGGCATCCAAGTGTAATTATCAACTACACATACAGTGATGAATCGAATGCAGAATTTGTTACCATCGAACAAACTCAAGATACAACAACAGGCACTCCGGTTTTTCGTTTGCCGATTGATGTGGATGTTTATTCGGGTGGAGAAACAAAGCGTTATCGCGTAGTGATGAATAAAGCCAGACAAACTTTTTCATTTCCTGCTTACACAAAACCTGATCTGATAAATGTGGATGCAACGAAAAGTATTTTGTGGGAGAAAACAGATAACAAAAGCGATTCGGAATTTGTGTTTCAGTTCAAACACGCTCCGCTATTCATGGACAGGTATGAAGCAGTTGAGCATTTCGAAAACGAACAGGATTTAGATGAGGCATCACGACTAACTCTTATCACTGCGTTGAATGATAAATTCTGGTACATCAGAAAAAGTGCTGTTGAAATGATTGCAATGGATGATGAAAAAACAATTGCACAGACAAAGCCGATTTTGGTTTCGTTAGTAAAATCAGATCCGAATCCGCAGGTGCGTGTGGCAGCTCTCATAAAAATCAATTTACTCGCCAATGAATCACTAACAAATGAAGTGATTGGTTTTTCTGTTAATGATAGTTCTTACTCTGTATTAGCAACTACACTTGAAATATTAAAAGTGAGAAATCCTTACAAGGCATACACACTTGCCTTGTCGTTGAAAAATGAAAGCACAAACGATTTGAATTATTCCCTTTCTACAATTTTCGCGGAGAAAGGAAGTGCAGATGATTACTCTTGGTTCGAAGACAAAATAAATACGGCCGATGGCTACGCGATTTTTTCAGTGCTGACAGCAATGAAAACATATCTTGTCAATACAAATTCTGAAACAAGGTTGAAGGGAGTTGATTTACTTTCTTCCATTGCATTAAATAATTCAAAAAGTTTGTGGGTGAAGCTGTCCGCTTCCGGAGTTTTATCTCAAATAAAAAATGAATTGGAATTAAAACGCTCCGAAAACCGAACACTCGATAACGATATTCAATACATACAAAAGAAGTTGGATGAAATAAATGAAAAACAAGGCGCTGATTTTAATATTCAAATTCAGAAATAATTTTTCTCAATGGCTTTAATAAAATCTGTTCGCGGTTTCACTCCTGTGTTTGGAAAAAATATTTATCTCGCCGAAACTGCAATTGTCATTGGTGAGGTGATAATGGGTGACGATTGTTCAGTATGGTTTAATGCGGTAGTGCGCGGCGATGTGAATTCCATTCGTATGGGCAACAAGGTGAACATTCAGGATGGTGCCATCATTCATTGCACTTATCAAAAAGCGGCAACTACAATCGGCAATAATGTTTCTGTCGGGCACAATGCAATCGTACATGGATGCACACTGGAAGATAATGTACTTGTTGGCATGGGTGCAATTGTGATGGACCACGCGGTGATAGAAAAAAACTCATTGATTGCTGCCGGTTCTGTGGTGCTGGAAAATACGAGAGTAGAATCAGGTTCTATTTACGCGGGTGTTCCGGCAAAAAAAGTGAAAGAGATTAGTCCTGAACATAACGAGCAAATCAATATGCGCATTGCAAATAATTATGTGATGTATTCGGAGTGGTTTCGGTAATCGGGTGATTGGGGAATTAGGTGATTGGGAAATTAGGTGAAAATTATTTTTTCATTTTTCCCAATGAAGATGCGCCGACTTCGGTATCAATTTCTAAATCCCAATTTGGTCGCACTGTAATTTCTTTATTGTATAAAATAATTTTTTCTGGTTGTTTCTTTTTCCAGTAATCGCCTGAATCCCATTTACCATTTCCGTTTTCATCGCGAATGAATTGCAGTTTGTATGCTCCGGGATTTAAAGATTGAAGCGAGAAAATGTCTTTTCCATTTTCAAGATTCCACTCTTTAACAATTGAATTCGCAAATTTCAACTGTGCGATGTAATGATGCACAGAATCTTTTAGTGTAACAGTCAGTTTAAGATTTCCGGTTTCAGTGGTTGATAGTTGTTTGAATTCAAAAAATGCGCTGTCGTTTTTATTTCCATACACATCTTCAAATAATCCCGCCGGAATAATCACTTTGTATTTCTGTTCCGGCTGAAATTCAAAATTGCAACTCGCATAGGGGAATTGTGTAAGCGAATCAATCCGTTTTAAAATCAATGTACGCTTCGATTCTTTTGATGAATCAATAACTACTGAAGGCAGAATATCCTTGGCGACACTTTTTAAAGGATAAGTAAAATACATTTCAAATTTCTGCGCGGGCATTAACCCATAATTATTTTTTGACCCTACAAGATTTGTACGGATAGAAAATTTAGAATTCAATCCCTTCGCGGGTGTAACAGTTGATTTTAATCGCACACCAATTGTGTCGGTTTTGTTATTCAGATTTAATTGAAAAAAAATACTGTCTACTTGCTTCGATGTAATCCAGGCATAAAGTGTATCGCCTGTTTTGTTTTTTGATTGAAACAAAATCTGAGAAGAATCGGAAATTAATTGCAATGGAAAATCTTTCACTGCACGATTGAAAGCAAATGGGGTTTTTTTATTGTCGCTCGTTGATGCAGAAAGCAAAACCGTTTTATCAATTGCCGGAAGAAATGAATTCAAAGAATAAAATGCTGTGGTGTCATGAACCGAAATCATTGAATCAATAAAAGCAATTTCTTCATTCGGTTGGTCGTAGAGATAATTCAGATTCTGATCGCTCAAACAAAACAGGCGATAATTTCCTTCGTGCAAATGGTCTAAAACAAATTGTCCGCTTTCATCTGTTCTCGCAAAATAGTCAGACTTTTTTTTTGCAACAACTGAATCATCGGTTGAAGAATACAGCATCACTAAAAATCCTTTTTGTGGCTTCTGGGTTTTTGCATCGGTTAAAACTCCTTGAATACGCAAAGAATCAATCACATTACCCGTAGAAAAAACATAGCTATAGCCTTCTAATTTATTTCCTTCTGTATTATCTGCAATTGAATTTCCAAGTTGAAGTGTGTAGGTCGTATTTTCATTCAACGAATCAGGAAGAGAAATAATCAGATTTTTTTTTCTGGTTTTCCATTTCAAAGGTTGAATTGATAGCGGAGATAAATAAATTTCTTCGGCGGGATTGTTTAGAACAAAAAATTCGCTAAAAGAAATGCGAATTTCTTTGCACTTAAACTTTGTAGTTAAGTTTGGTGGAAAGGTTGAAATAATTTTTGGGGGTAGAACATCGCGTTCCCCTCCGGTTGGCGCCACAACATTGGCGCATCCTAAAACACTTATTAATAATGAAAAAAAAAATGTTCTGTAAAAAAATAGAAGAACGATTTTTGAATGTTTCACAGCGTTGTTAAACGGTCAAGCAACTCTTTTTTAAATGATTTACTAACCGGAATCATTTTGTTCTCGACCAAAATAATATCTTCAGCTATCTTCTTTATTCTGTCAATACGAACAAGGTACGACCGGTGTACCCGAATAAATTCGTTCGGGGGTAATTTCAATTCAATGTTTTTTAATGTGCTTAATACCACATATTTTTTTTCCGGGGTTATAAAATTTACATAATCACCCAAGGCTTCAATCCATAAAATTTCACTAGTAGTGATATTGATTAATTCAGAATCAACTTTAATAAAAATATTTCCCCCATTTACAGATTCAATTTTTGAAGGTGTGTTTTTTCCTCTTGCCTTTTGAACGGCTTTAATAAATCTGCTGTGATTTACCGGCTTTACTATATAATCGGTCACTTCATATTCAAATGCCTGTACAGCATATTTTTCTTTAGCGGTAACTAAAATAACCTGCGGTCTGTTGTAAAGACTCTTTAACAAATCAAGCCCGCTCATTTTGGGCATTTCTACATCTAAAAAAATTAAGTCAACCTCGTTGTTACTTAAAAAATTCGCGGCTTCAATTGCACTCTTACAAACACCTGATAAAATCAGGTCTTCAGTTTCATTAATGCACTCGCAAATTAATTCGCGTGAAATACTGTCGTCATCAACTACTAAACATTTCATATTGGAAATCTGGAATGGTCAAAAATAATATTAACTTCTAAATAATATTTTATAATCGGTATTACTAAATACCAACTGATTATTGACTGAATCAGTTTTATTTTTTTTCAGAGGGTTTTTTAGATTCTGACTTAGAGCTAGGCTCTGATGTTTGAAGATATTTTAAATAAGAACTAATGTCGCTAAAAAGTGTGCTTCTGCTAAAAACCGCATCAGCCCCTTCTGAAATAACTAACGAAATCTGTTCTTTTTCAACCGGTTCTGGTGTAAAGGCAACCAATTTTGTATTCTTTAATTTGCTTTTCGTTTCAAGAAATTTAAATGATTGTAAACCTGAGGGGTCATGTATATCCACTTCTGAAATAATCATATCAGGAGCACCCGGTGTTTTTTTTATCCATTTATATGCATCATACATTTCACTGAAACAAAATACTTTGTTCGTCTGATGAAATGTGTGAAAGAAATTCTCCTGCAACTCTTTATCCTCATTTACAAAAACTAACATCATCTTATATGTGTTCGGTGGTTAAAAAATTATTTCAATATTATTTCAATTCTGGATTTAATTTCTTCCGGAGTAAATGGTTTTTGCAAAAAATCACTGGCACCTAACCTGAAAGATTTTAAATAGTTGTCTGACTTATTCTTTCCTGTTACTACCATGCATGGTATTGTTTGCATTTGTTTGTTGTTTCTTAATTTAACTAGTAACTCAAACCCATCTAATACCGGCATTTCAAGATCAGCTAAAATCAAATCTGTATGATTTCCGCTTTCAAGCCAATCAAATGCCTTGCTTCCATCTTCTTTGGTTACAACATTGTATTCTTCACCTAAAAAATGCTCTAATAGCACCCTTATGCTTAATTCATCGTCGACTATTAGAAGCGTCTTTTTCATTGGTATTTACTGTCTCTTTTTTATAATATTTTATCAAAAGTAGAAATTGAATATAATAATCAAGGGTAATTTCGATAAAACGCTAAAAAAACAGGTTGAATATTCAAATAATCGGGTTGACAATACATTGAATATTTAACAATTCATTAATAAAACCAATATTAAGCTATAAATAAGTAAATAAAAACTAAGGTTTTATTGAGCTGTAAAATGTATGGGCTCGTTTTGCTTCTTCTAAAGCAGGTGTTAATAGCATATTAAATTCATTAAATATTTTAGGCAAAGTATCTAATTCGGTTTTCGCATCTGCATTTTTTTCAAGACTTAGAATAAGGGTGTCTAACTCAGGGTTTCCTAGTAATCCAATGTTTGGTTTCATTTTATGCGCTAACCCGCGAACAGTGTCCCAATCACTTATAGGAATTGCTTCACCAATTTGCTTTACGGCTGGTGGGGTTTGATCTAATAATAGCATTAACATTTTCACAAGAAAATCATTTTTTCCCCTTGAAAATTCTTTCAGATTAATAAGATTAATAATGTTTGATATAAATTCCTGTTCCAAAACTGAAGTTTTATTTGATTGATAATCTTTTCCTTCTGCAGTAAGTTTCTTTTCTGCGGAAATGTACTGCCATATTTTATTATTTAAATCAAGAGGTTTAAATGGCTTGGTTATATAATCATTCATTCCAACAGCAAAGCACTTCTCATTATCACCTTTAATTGCGTTTGCAGTCATTGCAATTATTGGAATTCTGCTTATAGATTCATCAGAATATTTACGAATAATTTCGGTTGCATCAAGGCCATTAACAATCGGCATTTGTACATCCATTAATATTAAGTCATACTTCTTTTTGTGTAATTTATTAATTGCTATTTCACCATTATCTGCAATATCAATTTCAGCTCCCCATTCGGTAATTAAATCGTTAGCCAAAAGTTGATTCACCATATTATCCTCAGCTAGCAAAATATTAATCCCCTTAAGTTTGTGGTAGGTTATTACCCCAGCCTTTTCAATATTTCCTTTTGTTGGTATCTCAAATGTTAAGTCAAAAATGAAACTAGATCCTGTTCCTGGTTCACTCTCAATCCAGATTTTACCATTCTGTGCATCCAGTATTTTTTTAACTATACTCAAACCAAGACCGGTACCTCCATATTTTCTGGCTGTATCCTTATCGGCTTGCTTAAAGCTTTCAAAAATAGTTTCGGTTTTATCGGCAGGTATACCTATTCCGGTATCCTTAATACTAAATCTAAGGCTGAGAGAATTATTTTTTTCTTCTATACATTTAATTCCAATTGTAACACCACCCTGCTCAGTAAATTTAATTGAATTACCTACCAGGTTTACTAATACCTGATTTAATCTAACAGGATCCCCCATTAATTTAACAGGAACATTTTCTCCAATATCTGAATGAAGATAAATTCCTTTATCCAGTGCGCGATTACCATAGGTTTGATTGATATTATAAATTAATGAAGTTAGGTCGAACTCAATATTTTCAAACTCCATTTGCCCGGCAACAATTTTAGAAAAATCAAGCAGGTCGTTTATAATAACCAATAAATGTTCTGAAGACTGTTTTATGGCAGTAATGTATTGAGCTTGTTTTTCGTCAAGTTTGGATTTTTGAATAAGCTGCGTAAGTCCGATTATTCCATTCATTGGTGTACGAATTTCGTGACTAACATTTGCAAGGAAACTTTCTTTTGCCTTTGATGCGGCTTCAGTGGCCTCCATTGCTAAAACAATTTCATGCTCTTTTAGTTGTTTACTAATAGCTCCCGAAACTGCGGCTGCGGCTGATTTTAAAATATTTTCTTCAATTGTTCCCCAATCCTGTTCGCTGTGGCAATTATCAAATCCTATAAATCCACTGAATTTTTCTTCAATAAAAATAGGAACAACAATTAATGATTGAGTTCCGCGCGCCTGAAGAATAATTCTTTCATTTTCAGGAAAGTTTTTCGTGTTTCCTTTTATTGTGTTTCCATTTCTTAATTCATTTTCCCAGCGAGGCAAATAAGTTTCATATAAAATATCTTGTAATCTTTTTCTGTTCACCCTGAACGAATCAGTATCATTTATCCATTCATATCTGTGATTGAATGCAGTTTTACTATTGTCATTCTGTGTATTCTCATAAACATAAACTCTGTCAACCCTGATTGCTTTTCCAAGTGTTTTTATTGCTCCTTTAATGGCTGAACTAAAATCCTTTTTTAACAAAAGACTACTGCAGGCTTCAGTTACACCGCTTAATAAATTGTCTTTTAATCTTAATTCATCAGATAGTTTTTTATCGTCAGATATATCTAGTATTCTAATAATACCAAACTGTTCGCCTTGTATAGAAAAGTTTTCTCTTGCAATGTTTACCCAAATATTCTGTCTTCCATTTACTTCAAGTTCTAAAATTGGTATTGATTTATTTAAATCTCTTCCTATTAATTCTTTTAATGGCTGATATTCATATTTTCCTTCGTTAATTATATTAAAAAGTGATAAAGCTTTTTTGTTGATACGCAAAATTTTATCCTCCTTCTTCTCAACTATAATAATGGCATCCGGAGATTCCTGATAAAGTGATTCTAATAAATATGTACCAAGAGAAGTTTCTGTTTCGGTTTGAATTTTTCTTGTTAGGGTAATAGCGATAACAGAAAATAATACTCCTGAAGAGAAAATATAAAATACAGCGTCTCTCGAATCTAAAATATTAAAAGCTGAAACTGAAATAATAAAAAGTGAAAAGACAAGAAATACCCATAAATCTATCAGTCGTTTAAAAGTAAAACTGAATATAAAAACGACAATTAAAAACCCTATATAATAAAATATTTGGAAATTATTTACCCATAATAAATAGGTGAAATGAGTAATTCCACTAAATGAAATTATATAAAGTATCTCATTTAAATATTTAAGGAAAAATTGTTTTGAATATGTGCTTAAAAAAATTCCAAAACACAATCCGGACATAATAATTCGAAGTGCAAGTGAATCTGTATTTCCAGGATGGGTATAATTAAAAATAAAATAGAATAAAGGATATGTTATTATTCCTATTAAACTAAAAAGTCTGTATAACGCTAAAATTCCCCTATCCTCGGTTTCCCCTGGTTTTAAATCAGAAGTTTTATGCGTAGCTATATCAAGCATTTTTTAATAAAAACCGTTTTTTTAAGTGTTTTACAAGTTCTTATTCGCTCTAATTCTTAAATAGTTTCTAATAAAATATGATTTGTAAAAGAATTTTTATTGAACTTTTCAATTAAATCATTGCTTTACTTTTGCGTTAATCAATCAATAACAATTAAATAATGACTGTTGAACAACTTTACACCAACTGCCTTTCTGAAGCTGCTTATTTTATTACAAGTAATGGTGAGGCTGCTGTAATAGATCCACTTCGTGATTATCAGATATATATAGAAAAAGCTAAAAAATTAGGTGTTAAAATAAAATATGTTTTTGAAACTCATTTTCACGCTGATTTTGTAAGTGGACATATTGATCTTGCTGCAAAAACGGGTGCCCAGATTATTTATGGTCCTAATGCAAAAACTGATTATAAAATTTATGAGGCTAAAGATGAAGAAACATTTACTCTTGGAAATTGTAAAATAAAGGTTATTCATACTCCTGGTCATACTCCAGAATCAAGTTGTTATTTATTATATAATGAGGAAGGAATTCCCTATTCAGTTTTTACAGGAGATACTCTTTTTGTTGGCGATGTTGGAAGACCTGATTTGTTTGGTGCTAAAATTTCTAAAGAAGAATTAGCCGGAATGCTTTATGACTCTTTAAATAATAAAATTAAAAGTTTAAATAATGATGTTATTGTATATCCTGCCCATGGACCAGGTTCTTCATGTGGAAAAAATTTAGGTAAAGAAACTTTCAGCACCATTGGGGAACAGAAAAAATTTAATTATGCTTTAAAAGAAATGACTCGGGAAGAATTTATAAAAGAAATAACCTCAGGTTTATCTGCTCCACCTGCTTATTTTCCTATAAATGCTGAGATAAACAAAAAAGGATATTCTTCATTAGATGAAATACTAAGTAAAAATTTAAAGTCTTTATCTGTTGCAGATTTTGAAAGTGAAATTAAAATGGGTGCTCTTGTTTTAGATACAAGAAATCCTGATGTTTTTGAAAATGGTTTTGTTAAAGGATCTATAAATATTGGATTAAATGGTCGTTTTGCTGAGTGGGTTGGTACATTAATAAATATTAATCAGCCATTATTAATTATTACTGAATCAGGAAAAGAGGAGGAAAGTATTTTACGACTAACCAGAGTTGGTTATGAAAATGTAAGGGGTTATTTAAATGGCGGCTATAATTCCTGGTTATTAGCTGAAAAACCCATTGATATGGTTTTAACAATTGATAATGAAGAATTTGAACTTGATTACAAACATGAAAAAGATATTGTTGTAGTTGATGTAAGAAAAGAATCTGAATACGATTCCGGCCATATAGAAAATGCAGAAAATTGCGTTTTACAAAATTTTGAATCTGTAATTGGTGATTTAAATTTTACAGATCGCTTATATGTTTATTGTCAGGGTGGTTACAGAAGTATGATAGCAATTTCAATTTTAAAAAGAAAAGGTTTTAATCTGGTAAAAAATATTAAAGGTGGTTATGTTGAATTAATTAAATCAGGAATACCAATTGAAACATCTCAACCAACATTAAATTAATTTAAAATTTTCTCTCTCGTTTACACACTTACCAACTTTATATATAAATATTTAATTTATTAAAATTATTACTATTGATTATTAAGTGTGTTAATTCGTGTAGAAGTATCTTTTTTATAAGATGAAATTCTAGTTATCCATATTTAATAACCAATATTCACATCTTCATAAACAAACAAAACAACTGTTTATCAAACATTCACATACTTTATAAACAATAAATTAAATATCTATATAAATTAAATATTGATAAGTAACTACTAACAAGAGTTTATTTTTTTTGTTGATTTGAAACCTTATTAACTATAGTTTAGCACAAATAATAAAGGGAATTATTTTACTGAAAGCCAGAATGAGGTTTAAATAGACTTTATTAACCCTAATTAACATTTTTTAATTAAAATATTGTTTACCATTTTAAACTAAACTATAACTCAGAAACCTTTTTTAAAACGAATTGATAAAGATTAAAATAATTGTTTTTCATTTCTTTTTTAATGTCGTTTAATAATTGAATTCTATCAATATGCTTTGTTTTATGACTCATTATTAACCGCATTGCTTTCTCAGTCATTAATAGATTTTTTCGATCATTAATATTATTACTACTAAAGTGTTTTTTAATATTTAGAATTAAATCATCTATACCCTCATTTTTTATTGCAATTGTTTTAATAACAGGTATTTGCCAGCCACTCGCTGGTTTTTCGTGAACCAATAATTCAAGATTTTTTACAAAGCGGTCAGCATCAGCCCTATCAGCTTTATTTACAACAAAAATATCAGCTATTTCCATTAAGCCAGCCTTCATTGTTTGCACTTCATCACCAGCTTCAGGAACCAAAACAACAACTGTTGTATCAGCAAGACCGGCAATTTCAACCTCACTCTGTCCTACTCCAACAGTTTCAATAATTATATAATCAAAATTTGCTGATCGAAGTAAATCGGTTACCTCAATAATTTTTTCTGTTAAACCACCAAGAGCACCCCTTGTTGCTAAACTTCTTATAAAAATATTCTCGTCATTAAAATGTTCACTTAACCTAATTCGGTCTCCGAGTAATGAACCGAAATTAAAAGGAGAAGTGGGATCAACGGCTATCACCGCAATTTTTTGACCAAGAGCGGATAATTTTTTTAATAAAGCATTTACTAAAGAACTTTTGCCCGCTCCGGGTGGTCCGGTAAATCCAATTACAGGAATATTATAATTTATCTTTAATTGATTCAATAACTGATAACCAATTTCCGAATTATTTTCAACCAAACTAATAGCACGAGCAATTGCTTTGTAATTTCTGTTTTTAATTTCAGTTAATAAATTATCAGACTGATTCATTGACTATAAAATATTCACACACCCAAATTATTTTTTATTTGGTTTCGCATATTAAGTAGCGCCTCCTCAGATAATTTTTTCCGCTCTACCTTATTGCATATATAATCCTTAAAATTCTTTTCGATTTGATATGATTCGAGGCAATGATTACAAATTGAAACATTTGCTAAAAAATCTTTTTCTTCTTCCTCAGACATTTGACCATCAAGCAAAAGCATAACTTTACGCATAAGTTGCTCGCAGTTGTGTCTATCAATTAATAGCTGTTTGTCGTTCATTTCAATTATCTTATTTCTTTAATTCCTTTTGACTTTGCATAATCACGCAATTTATCTTTCAGCATATTACGCGAACGATGGAGACGCGAACGAACAGTGCCAACCGGTATATCAACAATTTTTGCAATTTCTTCATATGTAAAGTCTTCTATATCACACAAAATAATCACCGTTCTGAAATCTGCGGGTAATGAATTTATAGCATTAGTAATTTCATCGCCCATCATGTTTTGAAAAACATTTGAGCGCATGTCTAAACTTCCTATTCCAGCCGCCTCATCACTATCCTGAAATGCAATGTAATCTTCATAATCAACCTCGTGCGGTGCGCGAGATTTTTTACGATATTCATTTATAAATCCATTCTTAAGAATTTTGAACAGCCACGCTTTGGCATTCGTTCCCTTTTGATAAGAATTAATAAATCTAAATGATTTTAAAAATGTATCCTGTACAAGATCATTTGCATCATCTTCGTTGTAGGTAAGATGGTATGCAAAGTTGTACAAAGCGTCTGCATGAGGAAAAAATTCGCGCTCAAACAGTAGTTCATTGTCCTTTTTCGTTATTTCTTCTGTGGTCACGATTTAAAAATAGTTGAATTCGGGTTTATTTTACAATCAAATTAATGAAATTTTTTTTGTCTCTAATTACAACCAATAACAAACTTGATCATTATAAGTTGAGTTTGCTATTTACAACGACTCTTTTTGCCGGTTTAATTTTTTCTCATGCGCTGCAAAGTATTAGTATTGGGCTATTGGTAGCTAATACTTTACTTAACAAAGAATTGAGGGTAAATATTTACGAATATTTAAATGATCGGGTTTTAATTGTTCTTTCACTGTTCTTTATTACTTTTTTATTTAGTGGAATTTATTCTGACGACAAACAATACTGGCTTCAAAAAATAAATGTTCGCCTCACATTCATTTTAATACCAATTGGATTGATAACTCTTCGAAACATCACACATAAAACCTTTCAGTGGCTCCTTTATTTTTTTATGTGGTTGATTGTTGCGTCAAGTGTTGTGGTTTTAGTTAATTACCTGGGTCATTTTGATCGTATAAATGGAATGTATTCAGCAGGACAAACTATGGAAACCCCATATAGTCATGTTCGATTCAGTTTAATGATTTGTTTTTCTGTTTTTATCGGATGGTATCTATACGAAGGAGATTTTCAACCGCTTTTCAGAGGAGAGAAATATTTAACATTATTGGCCACTGTTTTTTTGATTGTGTTTTTACATGTTATGGCTGTAAGAAGTGGTTTGCTGGCATTTTATTTATGTGCGGGCTTTCTTTTAATTCGCTATATTCTTCTTTATAAAAAATGGTGGCAGGGAATCATGTCATTAATATTATTAATGCTTCTTCCTATAGTTGCATATAACTTTTTCCCTTCGGTGAAAACAAAAGTTCAATACATGAAATATGACCTTAATCAGTATTTTTCTTTTAATCAGGTCGCCGGATTAAGTGATGCAACGCGGCTTCTTTCCATAAAGAACGGAATCGAAATATGGAAAGAAAATAAATGGATTGGAGTTGGTGCCGGAGATGTAAAAAACGAAGCGCTTAAAAAATATGTTGGTTATCCTGAAATAAAAACGGCTAATAAATTGCCACACAATCAAATAATATGGGAATTAGCATCAGTTGGTTTAATAGGGTTTGTTGTATTCTGGTTTGCATCTCTCTTCCCCCTATTTTATAACAGAAACTATGCTGACCCGCTATTTGCAAGTCTGCACATTATTTTGTTTTCTTCTTATTTAACCGAAGCTACTATTGACGATAGTAATGGTAATGGCCTCTATCTGATATTTTTAATTCTCATTTACTTTCAATTACGAAAAAAGAAAGGATGAAAATTTCAGCAATCATCATCACTTTTAATGAAGAAGAAAATATTGGAGCTTGCATTGACTCTTTAACTGAAGTAGCTGATGAAATAATAGTTGTTGATTCATTTTCTTCTGATAATACAGAAAAAATATGCACGGAAAAGAAAGTGAGATTTATCAAGCATAAATTTGAGGGATATATTCAGCAGAAAAATTTTGCCTTAAATCTGGCTGAAAACAATTGTGTTTTGTCTCTAGATGCAGATGAAAGATTGTCAAACGAATTGAAAAAAGAGATTCTTAAAAAGAAAGAAAATCTGGTATGTGACGCATACCTAATAAATCGGTTAAATAATTTTTGTGGCAAATGGATTAAACATGGGGTCTGGTATCCCGATAAAAAAATCAGGCTTTGGAACAAAAGAAAAGGAATTTGGGGCGGCACAAATCCACACGACAAAGTAATTATGGATGACAATACTACACTAGAAGTGCTTGGTGGAAATATTTTGCACTACACAGTTCGCACTCGAGAACAATATCAAAAACAAATGGAAAAATTCAGTGATATAGCCGCACAGTCAATGAAGTTGGAGGGAAAAAAAAGCAGTTTGCTTAAAGCATATTCATCCGGAGTATTTGCATTTGTTCGTTCATACATTTTTCGGCTTGGATTTTTAGATGGTAGCGAAGGATTTGAAATCGCAAAAGGATATTCGGGTTATACCCGAATGAAGTATTTGAAAATGTTGAAATAAAAAAGCCGGAACGATTCACATCAGTCCGGCTTTTTATTTATGTTGAATGGATTACCACTTCTTTTCTCTCTCTTGTGGTGGGCGCGCTTCGCTCACTTCAATACGACGCTCTTTAACATCAGTTCCATTGATTTTTTCAATAGCAGCTTTTGCTTCTTCATCGTTTGGCATTTCCACAAATCCGAAACCTTTTGCACGGCCGGTAATGCGGTCTTTAATGATTTTTACTGACGACACTTCCCCACATTGAGAAAATATCTCCCTTAATTCATCTTCCTGAAGACTGTAGTTAAGGTTGCGTACATAAATGTTCATGGTCTAAAAATTGAGTTAAAAAAGTATTTAAGTTGTTTGATTTATTTAAAAAAATTCCAACACTGTTTTTTTTGAAAACGACGCAGACTATAAAATTTTTTTATTTCGTGTTGCGGGTTCGTGCCAAAGATATTCTTTTATTTTAATTGTCAAGTAAATGCTTGTGATTAAAAAGCAGGTGAAAAACTAAATAAAAAAGCGACCCAAAAAATCGGAGTCGCTTTTATTTCTTTCAAATAAAATATCAGAGCGTACGCTTCACCTCCACTTCTTCATAACCTTCAATCACATCGCCTGTTTTTATATCGTTGTAATTTTTGATGGAAATACCACATTCAAATCCGGTTGCAACATCCTTTACATCATCTTTAAATCGTTTGAGTGAAGCCAGTTCCCCTGTAAATATTACAATACCATCGCGAACAATATGAATTTTTGTATGGCGGGTTATTTTTCCATCTGTTACATAACAACCTGCTACAGAACCAACTTTCGGAATTTTAAATACATCGCGAACTTCAACATTACATACTGCACGCTCTTCCACTTTTGGTTCAAGCATTCCTTCCATCGCACCCTTGATTTCTTCAATGGCATCGTAGATGATTGAGTACAAACGGATTTCAATATTTTCTTTCTCAGCTAGTTTTCGAGCTTGTAACGAAGGACGAACCTGGAACCCTACTATGATGGCATCAGAAGCAGAAGCAAGTAAAACATCAGATTCTGTAATTTGTCCAACCGCTTTATAAACAACATTAACATGAACTTCGGCAACTGAAAGTTTCTGTAAAGAATCGGAAAGCGCTTCAACTGAACCATCAAAGTCTGCTTTAATAATTACATTCAATTCTTTAAAATTACCAAGAGCTAAGCGACGACCTATTTCATCCAGTGTAATGTGTTTCTTGGTACGAATTCCTTGCTCACGCAAAATTTGAGAGCGCTTGGTCGCAACCTGTTTAGCCTCTTGCTCATCCTCAAAAGCACGAACCTTTTCTCCAGCCTGAGGTGCACCATCCAGGCCAAGAACCAATACGGGTGTTGCTGGCGGTGCTATCATTATTTTATTTCCTCTCTCATCATACATCGCCTTCACCCTACCTGAGTTAGCTCCGGCTACAATTATGTCGCCATGGCGAAGAGTTCCCTCCTGGACCAATACGGTTGACACATAACCCCTTCCTTTATCAAGAGAAGCTTCAATAACAGAGCCTATTGCAGGTTTATCGGGATTCGCTTTAAGCTCTAAAACCTCTGCCTCTATTAATATTTTTTCTAGTAATAACTGAACATTGGTTCCTGATTTTGCAGATATTTCCTGCGATTGAAATTTTCCACCCCAATCTTCCACCAAAATATTCATATTGGCCAATTGGCTGCGCACTCTTTCTGCATCAGCCCCTGGCTTATCCATTTTATTAAATGCAAAAATCATTGGAACACCAGCAGCCTGAGCATGACTGATTGCCTCCTTTGTTTGCGGCATTACACTATCGTCGGCAGCAATTACAATTACGACTATATCAGTAATTTTGGCACCACGGGCCCGCATTGCAGTAAATGCTTCGTGACCAGGCGTGTCAAGGAAGGTAATTTTCCGTTTATCGGCTAATTCAACTTCATAGGCTCCAATGTGTTGTGTAATTCCTCCCTTTTCTCCTGCAACAACATTTGCGCTTCTTATATAATCAAGCAAAGAAGTTTTACCATGGTCGACATGGCCCATAATAGTAACAATTGGGGGACGAGGTTTTAAATCTTCTGGCTCATCAACATATTCTTCTTGTTCTTCCTGCGCTTCAACTCCAATAAACTCAGCCTCAAAACCGAATTCGTGCGTAACCAATTCAATAATCTCGGCATCTAATCTTTGATTAATAGAAACAAAAATTCCGAGATTCATGCAATTTTTAATAACATCTGTAACAGAAACCCCTAAAAGACTTGCTAACTCAGAAACAGAAATAAATTCTGTCAACTGAATCTTTTTTACTCCGTCTTCAGCTCCCATTTCTTCCGCGGCAACCTCGCGCTTTAGTTTCCGCAATTTTGTTTTTGCGCCCTTTCCACCTTTTACACCATGTTGGCCCAGTCTTGAAAGAGTGGCTTTAATTTTATCCTGAATTTCTTTTTGAGAAACTTCTTGCGGAACATCTGGGGGTTTAATTCCGCGGTTACGATCACTTCTTCCTCTATCACTACTTCCTCTATTTTCGTTTCCTCTGTTATTATCACGGCGCTGCGGTTGTGATGTTGGCGGACCAGAAGTTCTTCTTTCTCCCGGTTTTGGAGGAATTGCAGTCCCTGATCCCCCAGCACTTGCAGAAGGCTTTCCAATAGGCCCTTGATCTGAACTATAAATTCTTTTACGCTTCCGTTTTTCTCGGTCACCCTTTATAATATCTGAATAATCAGGTTTTTTGTCTTTTACAGAACCAAGATCAATTTTGCCTTTAATGGTTGGACCAGATAAAACAGAAAACTGTGTTTTTCTTGTTGGTTGATTAGGATCATCTGGGGTCGCAGCCTCTTCTTGACCGGCTGTGTTTTCCTCAGGAGAATCAGGTTTCTGGATTTCAGCAGTAGGTTCAATTATTGGAACCTCTTCAGCAACAGGCTCATCTTTCTTTTTACTCTTTTTAACCGGGGTTTTGGCTATTGTTTTTTTCTTCCCTCTTTCATCCGCAGATGGCTCAACTGGTAAATCAATTTTACCTATAATTTTTGGCCCCTCAACTTTTTCAGCCTTCCCCCTTTTAATTACTTTTTCTTCAGGGGCTTCAGAAGTTTTTTCAATTGACTTTTCAGCTAATTTTTCAGCCTTTTTTTGAACAATTGGCTCCTCAATTATTTTCTGCTTTTCTATCGGCTTTGGTGTAGCAGTTTTTGAGTTTTTTATTAAAACCTCCTCTGCCTGTTCTTCTTTTTCTTTTGATTTTTGTGCCGCTATTACCTCCTTCTCTTCTGTCTTGTCTTTTGCCGGCGTATTTGCAGCCTTTATTCCTAAGCTGATTTTATCAGCCTGAATTTTTTCAGTTTTGTCCTTTTGAAATTCACGCAGCAAAACATCATACATCTCATTGGTAATTTTGGTGGTAGGCTTGTTTTCCACCTTAAAACCTTTGGCGTTTAAATGATCAAGCAGGTGATTTAAACCCACATTGAGTTCACGAGCTACTGCTGCTATCCGTTTTTCTCCGGTTGTTGTTTCTGACATTCAGTTTTATTATTCTGCTTTTTTCTTTTCGTCTTCAAATTCTGTCTTAAGAATTTTTATAACCTCTTTCACTGTTTCCTCTTCTAAATCTGTCCGACGAACTAATTCATCGGCGTTTAATTCTAAAACACTTCTTGCGGTGTCACATCCAATTGCTTTTAACTCATCAATAATCCAGTTCTCAATTTCATCTGAAAACTCATCTAAATCAATATCAAAATCCTCATCTTCATCCATAGTATCACGAAATACATCAATGCTCAATCCGGTAATTCTTCCTGCAAGCCGAATGTTAACACCGCCACGACCAATAGCCAATGAAACTTGATCAGGCTTCAGGTAAACAGCTACACTTTTTTTCTCTTCGTTAATTTCCATTGAAGTGATTTTTGCTGGAGTAAGAGCTCTTGCAATCATCAATTGAATGTTATTTGTATAGTTGATAATATCAATGTTCTCGTTTTTTAACTCACGAACAATTCCGTGTATGCGAGAACCTTTCATACCAACACAAGCACCAACCGGGTCAATACGATCGTCATAAGACTCAACAGCCACTTTTGCTCTTTCACCAGGCTCGCGAACAATCTTTTTTATAATAATTAATCCATCCATTATCTCAGGTACCTCCTGCTCTAAAAGCTTTGCAAGAAAAGAGGGATCGGTGCGCGAAAGAATAATCATTGGTGCATTATTCTTTAATTCAACAGCTTTCAAAACTGCTCGAACATTATCACCCTTCTTAAAAAAGTCAGCCGGAATTTGTTCGGTTTTTGGAAGAATGAGCTCGTTTCCATCATCGTCAATTAACAATGTTTCCCTCTTCCAGGTCTGATAAACTTCACCGCTAATAATTTCACCAACTCGATCAGTATATTTTTTAAATAATTCATCTTTTTCCAGTTCTGAAACCCTGCCTGCAAGAGTTTGTCTTGCAGATAAAATTGCCCTGCGGCCGAAAGAGCTCATCTTAATTTCTTCAATGGCCTCTTCACCCACCTGAAAATCAGGTTCAATTTTTTGAGCATCAGAAAGAGAAATTTGTTTTACAGGATCTTCAACAGCTCCGTCTTCAACTATATCGCGACGATGCCATATTTCTAAATCTCCTTTCTCGGTATTTACAATGATATCAAAATTTTCGTCCGACAAATATTTTTTACGAATAAGTGTGCGGAATACATCTTCCAACACCTTCATCATGGTCGGGCGGTCTATGTTTTTTTGTTCTTTGAATTCTGAGAAGGATTCAATCAGTTCTATGTTGTTCATGGTTTTCGAACAGTTGTTTTAATTAAAATGTTACAACCAATGCGGTTGATTTTATTTGTGAAAAAAGAATTTCAATTTGTCCGGTCACTGTTTCAATTTTCTTTTCTGTTTTTGTGGTTTCGAGCACGATGCCTTTGTCACTCACTTCAATCATTTTTCCATTCTTCGTTTGCCCTTCAGTGGTGATGACAATCACTTTTCGCCCGATGTATTTTTTGTACTGCCGCCACACTTTAAAGGGATTTCCCATTCCAGGGCTTCCCAATTCGAGTGAGTAATTATCTGAAAACGGAAACTCAGCATTCAATTCCGATTCCAGCAGGCGACTCAGCTTCACGCAATTTTCAATGGTGAATCCGTTGTCGGCATCCACCGCAATCTGCACCCGTCCGTTTTGCACTTTACATTCCACCAGAAACCAATCGTGCAATTGCAGTTCGGGTTCCAAAATGGTTTGTATCTTGTTTTGAAGCTCTGAGTTATTCATAATAAAAAAGGGGACAATGTCCCCTCATCACTAATCCGCCGCAAATGTAATCACACAATGTTGATAAAGAAAAAAATTTGTTTGGGAGATTTTTAAGAGAAATGTATTCTACTTCATGACAGGATTCTTTGATTTGAATTAATACAAATAGAGATTGTTTTATGACATGCGAAGTAAATTGTTTTGACCAACAAAGGATGTGAATTTGACAAGCCGGATATTATAATTTGACATGGACGATATTATGAATAGACATAACTGATATTATGGTTTGACACACCAGATATTATAATTTGACATACCCGATATATGAATTTGACATACCTGGTATGCCGATTATACATACCCGATATACTGATTATACACACCCGGTATGACAATTATGGTGACCCGGTATATGAATTACCCTTTGTTTTTTGCGGGATTTTGAGGTTTTTGTGTGGAAAGGACAAATTTGCTGAAAATAAGAGTGTGTAAGTATCTGAAATCAAACCATATATTAATTTGGATTAATATTTCAAGATTAAATGAAATGTAAGATTATCCTAACTCGATTGTTCACAAATAAATATTTTCTGTTTTATGGTGCTTGGGATTATGGAAAGAATAATTTGCAGCAACAAAAAAACCAACACATGATAACACAAACAAAAAATCAAACTGCTTTCAGAAGCATAAATATTCCGTTAGAAAAAAATAATGTTAAAGAAATTGTTGAAGCAATAAAGAAAATGGATATTGATGTTTTGGATTGGTTGCTTGATGATAAAAAAACTTATCAGGATTTTAATAAACCAGAATTTTTAGAAATGCTGAATGTTGTTTTTGAAAAATTAAAGTTTGAAGGAGATACTTTTTTAGAAGCACATAAAGGGCACTGTGCCTCTTGCAACATTGGAAGACCCGGATTTACTTTTGTTGGAAACCACAGCAGAAAATATTTTGATATGGTTTTTGAAAAAAACAGGCATGGAATAATTCACGATATGTATGAGTGTAGCATGTTTTTAAATAAGCATGAAAATAATTTTATAAAAACTGAGTGTTTATATATTGACACCGACCACGGACTTTTTAAAGATTATTAATTTTTTCACCTTAACATTTCAATTCTAATATCCATGCCCTCAATAAAAAATTGCTTTGCATCAAGTGTAATTTTTTCACTTGCCTGTTTTTTTGTTTCCTGTAACAGCACAGTTGAAAAATCAAAATCAGTTACCAAGGTGAAAACCACTATTCAACCAACAAGAACCGATTCTCTGGATGGTTATTTTGCTGATGATTTACAAACTGTTTTGGTTGTTGATAATATCGCTGAAGTACTTAAAAAAACAAAACCAGCCAGGAAACATTTATTTATTTCTACTCCAAATGGAGAAACTATTTCAGTTAAAAATTTTATTGAACAAACTTTCAGACAGCGCGACTCCAGTTATAACAAAGGACTTATAAACCTTGATAACGATAATATTCCTGAGCTACTGATTGGATATTATACAGGAGGAAATCATTGTTGTGACGGATTGTGGATTGGAAAAAAAATAAATGACAGTTTGTTTGAAGGAACAATGGAGATTGAAGGCGGATGGGTAACTATTAACGACCAAATGATTTTCAGGTACGAACAAACAGAGCGGCTCGGATATTTTTATGAATGTTATTCTTGTTGTGGTGATTATAAATCTCCTTATGATTACCGCGCAACTGATATTCAGTTTAAGTATAAAAATGGTTATCCTGTTTTTATTTCAGATGAAAAAAACAGAAAGCAGATAATAAAAAATCTTGCGGTACTGAGTAAAATGCCAGTTCCACAATTGAATAAAAACAGAACGGAAAGTGATTGCGTTGCTTACCGGAAAAATTTTGCGCAGAACATTGTTGCACTTTATTTTAATGACCAACAAGATTCTTCAGGTTGTAAAAAAGTTTTTTATGATTTTTACAAAGGAACTGACCGCGATACATTGTGGAATGATGTAGCTGATTATTTTGATAGCCCCTTCACAATTAGCACCGAGAAAACTTTAGAGAATTTTAAGAAGTTGAATGGAGAAAAATAAATACTCCGATGAAAAAGGAGTTTATGTTTTGGTGAAATAAAAAATATTCAGAACAAATTTTCCGTTACAGATAAAACTTGTTCAGCCAGTTTAGAATTTGAGCTTATTTTTAATGTAAATATTATATTTTGCGTTCGAATCGTCAACAAGGGAAAAAAGGTAGGTGAGTTTGAAGTGGAGGTGAATTAAAATAAAATTAAAATAATAATTATGGAAATAGATGAAAGGGAAAAAACAAGAATTCAGATTTTAAAATATTGTTCAAGCACAATTGATAATAAGAAACTTGAAACTGCTATTAAGGATTTATCAATTGAAGATTTAAGAAATTCTTGGGGAAAAATAAAGGGATTAATAGCATCAGAATCTTCCTTACAGATTACAGAATTTTATATTGTGCAACCAAACCCTCATTTAAGTATACCTGATTCTGAATTAATAATTAGTGTACAATTATCTTTTCCTTCGATGAGTTTAAAGAAACCTTTTGCAAAAGAACTTTTATAATTCAATCAATTTGTGGTGTTAGAAATTTATTTTTATAAAAAATTTCTATGGCAATATTTATAATTATTGGGGTAATTGTACTTCTGTATATTGTTATTGATTGGGAGAGGCAGAATAAACCAAATAATATGAAATATCCTACCGAATATAAATATGATGAAAGAGGAAATAAGATAGAGTGGAATTCTTATTATTATAATGGTCGATTATCTTCAAAAACAACATATAAGTATAATCCCTTAAATCAAAAAATAGAGGAAAACAATTTCAAACCTGATGGCAGTTTAATTTCGAGAAGTAAATTCAATTATGATGAAAATGGAAATAATATTGATGTCCATTTTTATGGTTCTGATGGATGTTTAAGGCAAATAACAACTACTAAGTATAACTATTTTAATAAAAAAATTGAGGAAACCTATTACGATTCTGATAACTGTTTATGTATTAATATAATTTATACTTATGATGAAATTGGAAATGAAATTGAATCATGTTCTTATGATTCTATTGGTCATTTAACTTCTAGATGTAAAATTTTACACGATGAAAAAGGAAATACTATTAGGCATGAAAATACAAGGTTTGAATTAGATGGAAAAGTGCAAATGATTGAAATTAGTGATTTTGATGAAAATGGAATTGGAGTTGATTCCATATGTTATAATGGCGCCGGTATTCAGATACCTTGTCAATGGGATTATGACGACAAGGGAAGATTAATAAAAGATATTCCTAACCCGATAATTAAATATGATGCAAAAAATAACAAGATTGAAGAAACTTTTTATGATGGAATGATTTTTCAAAATTGGCATAAAACATTGTATAAATATAATGAAAACAATAAATTGATTGAAGAAATATCCACGAGTAATGCAACTATTGGGGATAGGAATATTGAATTTCAAACACTCTATAAATATAATAGTACAGGTGATTTAATTGAAAAACTTAAATATATTATTGGGTTTAATGAAATGGAGGGAGGTTTTAAGACTTCAAATTACAGTAAAATTCTAAAATATAAAGAAACCCTAAAATTTTATGATAAGGGTAAATATAAAGAAGAGACTCATTTTGATTATAATGGATTATTAAAAGAAAGGGAAACTTTTGAGATTAATATCAAAGGAGTTTTGTGTGAGAAAAACACCTATAATTCTGAAAATATCTTAATTGAAAAAATGATAAGGGAATATGATGAAAGTGATAGAATGATAGAAGAACAAAAATATGTTCTCAATTCTGACGGTGTCTTAATATTGAAAGGCCACTACAAAAAATGATAAAACTTTGTCTCAGCAGTGTTACTGTAATCTGTACACTGCATTTAATTCGCACACAAAATAATTAAAAACAAAAAGTCAATCAAGGGAACAATTAAAATTATTATGGAAAAATGCATACAAAACAAACATTGAAACCTTATTACCTTCAATGGTTAGTAGTCTCAGTAATGATGTGTTTTTTGTAACAGGAGTAAAATTTACTGATGCCAATGAGTAATTTATTTTGCATTTATCATGAGGGTGAATTCAGGGGCAAGAATTTTATTTTAAATTCAATCATCAATATATGCCCTTCAATTTAAAACCAGAATATTTTAATCATGAAAGCCTGATGCATGGCATCATGCACACTTATCGTGTTATGCATAATGTGCATTTGGTGGCAAGTAAACATGAAATAAATGAGCAACAATTAAAGACTGCTTATTGCGCAGCATTTATTCATGATATGGCGCGTCGGCACGATGGGTTTTGTATGGAACACGGCGCGTGGGCAGTTGCAGAAAAGTTGCCGTTGTTTGAAAATGATTTTATACAATATGGTTTGAATGCTGAAAATATTGCAGCATTAAAAACTGCTGTTACTTATCATTCGCTGCATGAAGAATTAAAAAGCGACCACCCGCATTATGAAGTAACTGCTTTGTTAAAGGATGCGGATGCACTGGATAGAATCCGATTGGGTTATCCGGGTTTAGATTCTTCGTGTTTACGATTACCAAAATCAAAGTTGCTGATTGAAACAGCGGAACATAATTTTTTTATTACCGAAAATATTATTTGCAATAGTTGGAATGAGTTTTCAGAAATTATAAAAACAGGTTCAATAAAAATTCCGGAAGCGAAGAAAAAAGGATTTCGGTTTTTGAAATTATTCAATCGGTGAAATCAAAAATTTGCAAACCTCAATCGCAATCTTATATTTGCCTAACGACCGTTAGTTAGGATGGCAACTGCAATTATCAAAAACAGAAAGCAACAGATTCATCACACTGCGAAAAATTTATTTCGCGAGCGGGGATATGCAGCCACATCCATGCGGCACATTGCAGCAGAATTGGGGATTGAAGCGGCGAGTTTGTACAGTCACATAAAATCGAAAGAGGAAATCCTGCAGCTCATTTGTTTTGAACTGGCAGAACAGTTTTTAAAATCATCGGATGAATTGCAGCGAAAAAAACTTCCGGCGAAAGAATTATTCAGGCAGGCAGTAACAGAACACATTCGCATCATCACACAAAACATGGACTCGTCGGTAGTGTTTCTGCACGAGTGGCGACACCTGAGTGAACCATTTCTCTCTGATTTTAAACTGATGCGCAAGCGCTACGAAAAGTTTTTCCTGAACATTTTAGCGAACGGAGAAAAAGATGGAATCTTTATTAATCAAAATGAGAAGCTGACTTTGTTCGTCATCTTCTCAGCAATGAACGGCATCTACGAATGGTTTACACCAAAAGGAAAATTGCAGCCGGAAGAAATTGCAGAACAAATGGTGGAAGTTTTTTTAAACGGAATCTTGAAGAACTAAAAACTAAAAGTGAAAAATTAAAATCTGAATTGTAGCTGATTAATAATTAAAAACCAATCAACAAATAACTATTTAACTCATGTACGGAAACGCTGACCCACTACCGGAAGATTTGGTTCAAATCAAAAATGCACCGGTTGACGACCCCATAAAACTTGCGGAGTTTGAAGCGCGCATTGACCGTGGCGAAAAAATTGAACCGCACGATTGGATGCCGGCTGATTACCGCAAGCAACTCATTCGCATGATTGAGCAACACGCGCACAGCGAGGTGATGGGCGCATTGCCTGAGGGAACTTGGATAACTCGTGCTCCGGGATTTCGTCGCAAACTCGCGCTCATTGCAAAAGTGCAGGATGAAGTTGGTCATGGTCACTTGCTTTATAGTGCCGCCGAAACATTGGGTAAATCGCGCGAGGCAATGATTAATGATTTGCTGAACCAAAAATCGAAGTACAGTAATATTTTTAATTACCCGGCCAAGACATGGGCTGATGTAACAGTGATTGGATTTTTGGTTGATGCCGCAGCAATAGTTAATCAGGTTATAAATTCAAAAGGTTCTTACGGCCCTTATTGCCGGGCACTAGAACGGATTTGTTACGAAGAATCTTTTCATCTGAAACAAGGTCACGACGCATTCATAACATTGGCAACAGGAACAAAGGCGCAGCGCGATATGGTGCAGGAGGCGCTTAACCGCTGGTACATTCCGCTCATTCATTTTTTCGGGCCGCCCGATAAAGATTCAGTACACAGTCAGAAGTTGATGAAGTGGAAAGTGAAACTGGCGACCAACGATTTTATGCGCAATCAGTTTTTAGATCAATACATTCCTAAAATTTATGATTTGGATTTAACACTTCCCGATCCGAATCTGAAAAAGAACGAAGCAACCGGCTACTGGGAATTCAGCGACCCCGACTGGAATGAATTTAAGCGAGTGATAAATGGCGATGGCCCCTGCAACGCCGAAAGAATGGCGGTTCGGCATTATGCTGAAGAGCATGGCCGATGGGTGCGCCGCGCATTAATGAAACCAAATGAAAAAGTAATTCTTCCATACGCATAAAAATTATGACACTGTTTAAAGAACCTATATCCGACCCGCGCATCAAGCGATTAAATGTGGAGGAAACTTTTGGCAAAACAATAGTTTCTGAAAAAGAAAATTGGTTTTCGTGGGAAGTGTTTCATCAGAAAAAACGCGGTGACCATCACATACATGTGGGCATAGTTCATGCGCCTGACTCTGAATTAGCATTACTATTTGCCAAAGAACAATATGGCAGAAGGTTGCAGTGCGCAAACATTTGGGTCGTAAAATCAACCGACATTTTCACCATCAGTTATGATGATCAGGATATGTTTGATAATGCCACCGCTCCCGAAAAACAATATCGCGAAGCATCAGGATTTAAAGTGATGGAAAAAATTAACCGATACAAAAAATTAAAAAAAGAAAAAAGTGGAACACCTTAAAAATTTATTGCTTCGGATGGCAGACGATTCATTAATAATGGGTCATCGGAATAGTGAATGGACCGGCATTGGCCCCATAATGGAAGAAGACATTGCCTTTTCGTCAATGGCGCAGGACAAAATCGGACACGCATTGGCACTTTACTCCATTCTGAAAAATGAATTTAATATGCCGGATCCGGATCGGCTTGCTTTTTTCAGAAAGGAAACCGAAATGCTCAATTGCCAGTTGGTGGAATTACCAATTGGTGAATATGATTTCAGTTTGGTGCGGCATTTTTTATTCGACCACGCTGATTTTCTTAGGTATGAAATGCTTTCGACTTCATCGTTCGCACCGCTTGCGCAACTTTCGAAAAAAATAAAAGGCGAATTAAAATATCATGTGCTGCATGCTGATACCTGGCTCACGCGATTGGGAAATGCAACCGAAGAAAGTCATGCGCGCATGCAAAGTGCATTGAATGAATTATGGAATTATGCACTCGGAATTTTTGAACCATCAGACTATGAAGCTGAATTAATTGCAGAAAAAATATTCGACGGCGAAAAAGTGTTACAGCAGAAGTGGATGGAAAAAATTTCGCACATCATTGAAAAAGCAAACCTGAAAATTCCATCAGCAACAGCACCTGTTTATGGTGGAAGAAAGGGTTATCACACCGAACACCTGCAACCACTGTTAACCGAAATGGCGGAAGTTATTTCAAGTGAACCTGAAGGAACTGAATGGTAAATAGAAGTTCAAAGTTTCAAGTTCAAAGTTCAAAGGCTTTGACACAATAATATGACCGCAACAATTTTCAACCAGCAAGAAATTTATAAATCACTTGAAGAAGTGATGGATCCGGAGATTCCGACACTGTCGGTGATTGATATGGGCATGATTACGGGCGTGGAAGAAACTGTTACAGGTGTGTGCGTGAAAATGATTCCGACCTTTATGGCGTGCCCTGCCATTCATGTGATTAAAGATTCGATTCAGAAAAAAGTGGAGTCGCTCGGTTATGAAAATGTAGAAGTGCTGGTGGATGATTCAATTGTATGGGATAGCGACCGCATTACTCCCAATGGAAAAATACTACTCGAAAATTTCGGACTCGGCACTCCGCAACGCCACTGCGGTAATTTCGGGATGGAAGAAATTGCGCACAGCAAGTGCCCGCATTGCGGCGGCGACGACACTACCATGAATTCTATTTTCGGAAGCACCCTTTGTCGCAGCACACATTTTTGTTTTTCGTGCAAGCAGGCATTTGAGCGGTTTAAGCCTGTGTAGATTTCAGAGTTGAGATTTTTGATTTAAGATTTTGAATACGGCGTAACACTCCTTTTTATTTTACATTTATAAAATGAAATTTTCATTCACCGTTATACTCTCATTGTTTTTTTGTTTGCAGATGAAAGCACAAACAACCCCAAACAAATTGCAAAACGCCAAACCGGACTCAACAAAAGAAACACTTATTGTTGAGGCTTCATGCGGACAATGTCAGTTTGGAATGTCGGGCAAGGGATGCAGTCTTGCAGTTCGAGTTGATGGAAAATCATACTTTGTTGATGGTGCTGATATCGATTCTTTCGGCGATGCACATAGCGACGATGGTTTTTGCGAAGCCATCAGAACAGCGGAAGTTCAGGGAGAAATTATTAACAACAGATTTAAAGCCACTTATTTTAAATTGATTCCTGCAACTGAAAAAAACACTCCTTCGGGCAAATAATTATTTGAAGCTCTATTTTTCAGATACAAAAACTTTTCCACGCGGATATTATTTCATCCGCATTAATACTTCCGAAGGAATGATTAACCGTAAGATTGTTTTGCAGTAAAGAATGAACAAATATTTTTTTCAATTCTAATCAGCAATCAATCATCATCGTCATCATTCAAAAAAGCATTTTGATTTTTAATATCATCCTCTCTTGCATCTGCACATAATTTTTTGTGCCGCTCAAAATCACCCACGGTAATCATGTTGCAAATATCTTTTAGCGTGAGCGCGAAGTCATTCAGTTCTTCACAAATCTCTACTGCATGTTCTTCGGCATAAGCAATAATTTTTTCTTCGCTCATGCTTATATAAAACGGCACCAATTCATCTTCTTCTAATCTGAATTCTTCAGGTATTGTGTCCCAGGATATACCGGTATCAACTTTAAAACCGCGAAAAGTTGTGGGCAGTTTTCTGAAATCAAAAATGAACGGACGCATAAAATGTAACTCGTGAACCTGCGGATTTATTTCTTCATGCTCTGCAATACCCTTCGTTATCTCTTCTTCAGCTCTTTTGATTGGAAGTGCCCCCATGAAGTACATCCCCTTTTTTATGAGGTCTGCAAATTCATTTTCAAAATCTGTTTGAATTTCTTTTACGGTCATAAAAAAATCGCGTAATGAATTTATGTGGACCGTTTTATTGCCCAACCGCTATTATCAGCGAGTGCAACACATTTGTATTTCAATTTATGCGCACTGAATTTTTTTTCAATTGCCCGACAAACACTTGATGGTGGTTTTTTGCGTCTCCACTGGCTTTTCAAAATCATTATTCCTTCTCCAATCTTTAAACTGATAATTGCATTGTAAGTAGGTGAACTTCTGCCCCAACCCTTAATGGGCAGTTGATCAAATTCTTCATCGGTTAGTTTCTTAAACATTGCTTTTTTGAGCAAATTTATACAATTATGCTGATTAGAAGATGTTCAATGCTTGTGTGGCGCTGTTAAGAGGTTGGAATTAACTCTTTATCAGTCAGTAAATTCAATTAAATAGTTGCAATTAACTATTAATAGGTTTTCCAATGTAGTTTAATGGTTATTTGCAACTATTAGCAGGCTGTAATTAGAAGGTAAAAAGTTGGAATTACCTTTTTATAAGCTGTAACTTGCTGTTTAAAGGCCCTACTTACACCGCTTAAACTGCGCTCGTGAGAACAGTTTAAAATGAAATTGAAACAATGAACTAATCCACCAGCGAAATATCAAACTGCACCAGGTCAACAAATTCCTGAATGCGGTTTTCAATTTCATCGTGACTGAGATTCATCAATCGCTCGGTTCCGAATTTTTCTACGGTGAACGATGCGAGCGCTGAACCATAAATAATTGCGCGCTTCATACTGTCGAATGAAATGTCGCTGCTTTGTGCAAGGTAGCCGATAAAGCCCCCGGCAAAGGCATCGCCTGCACCGGTCGGGTCAAAAACTTCTTCGAGCGGAAGGGCAGGAGCGAAGAACACATTATTCTCATGAAACAACAATGCGCCATGTTCACCCTTTTTAATAATCAGGTAACGCGGCCCCATTGCCATAATTTTTTTCGCAGCCTTAACCAATGAATATTCACCGGATAACTCTCTTGCTTCAGCATCATTCACGGTGAGAACATCCACCAACTTAATCATTTCATCCAAATCGGCTTTTGCTGTTTCCATCCAGAAATTCATTGTGTCCATTACAACTAAGCGCGGACGCTTCTTCAATCGCTGTAATACTGTTTTTTGGATAGCTGGAACGAGATTGCCGAGCATCAGAAAGTCGGTGTTTTGATATGATTCAGGAACAATTGGGTCGAATGTTGCGAGTACATTTAAATCCGTTACAAGTGTGTCGCGCGTGTTCATGTCAAGGTGGTACTTACCACTCCAGAAAAAAGATTTTTCATTTTCCTTTATCTGCAAACCATCGGTGTTTATCCCTTTTTCATTCATCGCAAATATTTGTTGTTTCGGGAAATCACCCCCTACAACTGAAATGAGATTTATTTTTTTTCCGAAGTACGAAGCAGCTAATGAAATATAAGTAGCTGCGCCACCAATAATTTTATCTGTTTTTCCGAAAGGAGTTTCAATTGCGTCGAAGGCAACTGTGCCTACTACTGTTAGTGTTGATTCTGACATGAGGTTTTTTTAATTCGTGCGCAAAGAAAGAGGAAAATATTTTTAATTATTTAATTGTATTGAGGAGGAAAGATTAATTAATCTGCCTGAACTTTCAAATCTTATGATTTGCATCAATAATTTTATTATTCAAATATTTATTTAACAAGGAGCTCAATTCATCAATGCTGACTGGACAGTCAATCGTTAACCCTCTAATTAAGTCTCTTGAAATGGTTTTATAATCTCCGTTTTCAATTTCAACCAGATTAAACAATGAAATTACAGGAGTTGTTTGTGAAAAATAAACCAAAACGGTAGAAGCAATTCCAATTATAACTTTTGGAATTCCGACTAATAATTCAGCAGGAAAAATTTTTTCAACCAACTGAAAATTTTCAAAATTGAACCGGGGAGAAAAGGTGGGGTGGGGTTTAAAATAGAAAGCCACCTTATTTTGAGTCGAATAATTTTTTAAAAAAGTTAGCAGCGACTCTGGATACTTCACTACAATTTCTCCACTATCAATAAAGAGCACCTCAATTTTATCAGAGGAAAATTTTTGCAAAACGACTTGTTTGTTTTCATAAAACAGGTTGTAATCTAGGTTTTTTAGGAATGGAATGAAAATTCGACGACATTTTTCAGGAGAAATTCCAAGGGCATAATTATTGGAGTCATATTTGAAAATACTAAATAATTTTCCCGTGACAAAAAACACAATCCACTTTAAAAAAAACCTGTTCTTGAAGGCTTTATTTTTCCAGTGTTTGAAAAGATTAGTTGCAACTGGAATTTTTATCGAATCTTTTTCATTATAACCTGGAGAGGCCAAATAATCCATGTTATAAAAATAAACACAACATTTTTTTTTTAATAAAAACAACTGATATAGGCTCCAGAAATCATATGAATAAAAACAGAAAAGTATTTTTTTTTTCTTAAAACCCGCAATCATTTTTTTACAATAGTTGCGATGTCTGATGTATCCTTTAATTGATAAATCTTTTTGCTCTTCCCTCAAAATAACCGGTATAGCTACATTGTTGCAAAATGATTGAATAGCAGGGTTATGGGTAATTACATCAAACTCACCCAATTTATAATTATGCAAAGTAAAAATGAGTGAGGAGAAGGAAGGACAAAACAGAGTAATCACTATTAAATTATTGAGCGAGCTTAATTAACAATTGAAACTCAGTTTTAATAAACCTTTTTGTTCTAATTTTTTTGCAATTTTTAATGTATTATTGAAGTGTAACTGATGTTTCTCACAAATATCAAGAATTGAACTATTTCCGTCACCATAAAACAACAACCAGAGTATAGTATCTAATTCAATATTTTCTGAATCTGCTTCTACATTTTCATTTGACTTGTTAATATTCATTGTACGCCTTCCAACAGAAGGGTAAAGACCACGCTTTCCTAATTGAGGTTCGCAATTTGGGTTAAGAGAAAGAACAATTGAATTTTCTTCAAGTTTGTTTATAATTGACAAGTAAATTTCTAGTGTTTTTAAAATGGCTTCACCATTTACAAAATTAAGATTATCCGCTGATGTGTGGTATTCTTTGTATTCGTGATATTTATCTTTATGAACCGAACCAATTGGAATGCGGAAACCAGGCGAGGAATACTGGCGCTCATCACTTCCTTGCGGAATAAATGGGTAGGTGATATAATCTATTCCGGATTCTTTAAATGTTTGATGAACTACCCGATCAATTAAATGATTTTCAAAAAAAGTTTGTTTGTAGCCATACATGCCTTTGCCTGCTACACAGGAAAGCACATAGCCCCCAATGATTTTTTTCATTGAAGATTCATTTAAGGCACAATAGGCAATCGCGCCAATTGTTTCAGGTATAAAAATAAAGCGATAAGAATTTTTTAATTTCATTTGGCCCAATTCCCGAGCTAAAAAAGCACTAAGCAAAACCCCGCTGAGATTATCGTTTGCCATAGAAGGATGACAGAAATAAGTTGAGAATAGATACTCTTTTGAAGA
>Ga0209596_1000482_pt1 | contig 36606 bp, 25 predicted proteins | sample M_130807_MF_Meta_FD_187314 | JGI IMG/M metagenome (GOLD analysis project Ga0209596, IMG submission 187314) | Freshwater microbial communities from Lake Montjoie, Canada to study carbon cycling - M_130807_MF_MetaG (SPAdes) (version 2) | ecosystem: Environmental > Aquatic > Freshwater > Lake... | reverse complement strand
TAAAAGTATGATTGCTTGGCAATTATTTGCTAATGGCGCTACCCCAAAAAGTACGAATACAAAAGGTGATCATTTTGTGGGTGAATATTATGTAAAATTTAATGATGAGTTAAAGAAGCAAATTAATGAATTAAAGAAACAAGGAATGAATGAAAAAGAGGCGGAGAAGGAAACACCAATAATGAAACAAGCCCAACAAATGCTCTTAGATTGGGAAGCTGGTAAGCCAGACTTAATTAGCCTTTGGAAGAAAATGAACAGTTGGGTGTATGAAGGTTTTGACATTACCTATAAAAAAGTAGGTGCCGATTTTGATAAAGCTTATTACGAAAGCAATACATACTTATTAGGCAAAAAAATTGTTGAAGAAGGGTTACAAAAAAATGTATTTGTACAAGATGAAGATGCAAGTGTTTGGATAGATTTAACTACGGATGGCTTAGACAGAAAAATTGTACAACGCAGTGATGGAACAAGTGTTTACATAACACAAGATATTGGGTTGGCACAACAAAAATATGAGGAGTACGCCATTGACCAGAGCATTTATGTTATTGGCGATGAACAAAATTACCACATGAAAGTGCTTAAATTAATTGCCGAAAGATTAAACTTACCAAATGCACAAAATATTTATCATTTAAGTTATGGTATGGTAGAATTACCTAGTGGTAAAATGAAAAGCCGAGAAGGTACAGTGGTTGATGCTGATGATATTGTAAATGAAATGGAAAATGTAGCCAAAGCAAAAACAGAAGAGTTAGGAAAAGTAAAGGATTTTACGGCAGAAGAGTTAACAACACTTTATACCACCATAGGGCTTGGTGCTTTAAAATTCTTTTTACTAAGAGTAGAGCCTAGAAAGAAAATGATTTTTAACCCAGAGGAAAGTATAGATTTTCATGGGTTTACTGGGCCATTTGTACAATACACACATGCAAGAATAAAAAGTATTCTTAGAAAATCCGAAATTCAAAATTCAAAATTCAAAATTGGAAATTTATTGCCTTTGGAGAAAAAACTGTTAGTAATATTGGAACAGTTTGGTGGCACAATAGATAAAGCGGCAAACGAACACAACCCTAGCGAAATTGCAATTTATGTTTTTGAGGTAGCCAAAATTTTTAACTCGTTTTATGCAGAGCATAGTATTACTAATGCCGAAAGTGAGGAGAAAAAAAAACTACGTTTGCAATTAGCTAGTATGAGTGCTACGGTTATTAAAAGTGGTATGCAGTTATTGGGTATTGATGTACCAGAGCGAATGTAGTTTAGCTCAACGTTTTTTTCAACCCTTCTTCAAAACTAGTGGTGAGAAAACCCAAATCGTTTTTGCTTTGCTTATATTAAAACCAGTTTTGGCTGGGCGTAATGAAGGCTGACTATAGGTTTGGGCAGTTACTTCTTTTATTAAAGATTTATTTAGGTTTAAATACTCGGCGGTAGCAATAGCCATTTGATAAGGAGTTACCATACTTTCACCACTTTATCTTCTGTTTGTGCTAATCATATAAAAGTATATACACTTAAAGTAACTAAAAAAAAATATTTTGCATCTCTATAAATTTAATTAAAAGTATTATTTTATTTAATTTAGCCTATATACAAACTTGAGTATTTTTAAACAAAAAGTTACTTTATATTTTAGTTAACAAACCTATTTAAACCGATGGTTAAAATATATTGTGTATATTCGACACAATAAAATAAGTATAAAAGATATAGTTTATCTTTATTGATATGGAAAAGAAAGTAACAAAAATTGGGGTGTTAACATCAGGTGGCGATAGCCCTGGTATGAACGCTTGTGTTCGAGCAGTTGTTCGTACAGCACTTTATCATGGATTAGAGGTTTATGGTATTATGAGGGGTTATAGTGGTATGGTGGAAGATGAAATTATTAAAATGGAAAGTAGAAGTGTTGCCAATATTATTCAACGTGGTGGTACTATTTTAAAAACTAGTCGCTGTAAAGAATTTTTTGAGTATGAGGGAAGAAAAAAAGCCTATGAAAATTTAAAAAAACATGACATTGATGGATTGGTAATTATTGGAGGCGATGGTAGTTTTAAGGGAGCCCAATTGTTTAGTAATGAATTTGATATTCCTTGTATTGGTTTAGCTGGCACAATTGATAAAGATATTGCTGGTACAGACTTTACGATTGGTTTTGATACTGCTGTAAATACTGCTGTAGAAGCTATAGATAAAATTAGAGATACTGCTGATGCACATGACCGCTTGTTTGTAATAGAAGTAATGGGTAGAGATGCTGGTTATATTGCGTTGCATAGTGGTATAAGCACTGGTGCCGAAAACATATTAATTCCAGAATGTAAAACGGTAATGCAAGAAATTATTACTCAACTAGCCGAAAAAGAACGTAGAAAAAAATTAGTAAACTTAATTGTTGTTGCTGAGGGTGATGAGTTTGGAGGTGCAAATGAAGTGGCAAAATTTATAAAGGAAAAATTACCTCATCAAGAGGTAAGAGTTTGCATTTTAGGGCATATTCAACGAGGTGGAAGCCCAAGCTGTATAGATAGAGTAATAGCCAGTAGAATGGGCTATCACGCTGTTGAGTGTTTAATGGAAGGAAAGCACAATGTTTTTGTAGGTATTGTAAATAATAAAATGAGTTACATACCCTTAGATGAGGCTGTAAAAAAGAAACAACGTATTAGTGAAGAGTGGATGAAGATTGTGAAGATACTTGCAAGCTAGTAAAGGTGATTAGTGAATAGACAACAGTCAACAGTGAGTGAATAAACAGAAATAAAGTTTTCCGTTTTTCTGTAGTAATAAAAAACAACAGTAAACCCCAAATAACAAACAGCTTATATGAGTAAACACATTAGTAAGTACCTGCATAGTAATATGGATAAACAGGCAGGTATTACACACTCACAAAAACGTACAAAAATTGTTGCAACCGTTGGCCCAGCTTGCGATAGCTATGAACAACTACTATCATTAATTAAAGCTGGTGTAAATGTATTTAGGCTTAATTTTTCTCATGGCACACACGAAGACAAATTAAAAATAATTAATTACGTAAGAGAAATTAATAAAACTGAGCCCTACAATATTGCGATACTTGGCGATTTGCAAGGCCCAAAATTACGTGTTGGCGAAATTGAGGGTGGATCTATTGAATTACAAAATGGCGATGACATTATTTTTAGTACCGAAAAACAAATGGGCACGAAACATAAAGTATATGTTAGTTACCCAAACCTAACTACAGATGTAAAAGTTGGGGAACGTATTTTTTTAGATGATGGAAAATTAGAGGTGCAAGTAAAAGAAATTGTAAACGATAAAGAAATAAAAGTAACCGTTTTATTAGGTGGTTTATTATTGCCTAAAAAAGGTGTAAACCTGCCCGACTCTGCATTAACAATGCCATCCCTTACTGAAAAAGATATAGCCGATTTAGAATTTATTATAACAAACAATTTAGATTGGGTAGCTCTCTCCTTTGTTCGAACGCCACAAGATATTATTGAATTAAAAAAGATTATAAAAAGTAGAAAAAGTAAAATAAAAGTTATTGGTAAAATAGAAATGCCAGAAGCTATCAAAAATTTAAGGGATATAATTATTGAAAGCGATGGTATAATGGTAGCTAGAGGCGACTTGGGTGTAGAGGTTCCTGTAGAACAAGTACCTACTATTCAAAAAGATATTATACGCAAATGCATGCACCGTGCTAAGCCAGTAATTGTGGCAACACAAATGATGGAGAGTATGATGGATAGAACTAAGCCTAACCGTAGCGAAGTTACCGACGTTGCTAATGCTGTTTTAGAAGGTGCAGATGCTGTAATGCTTAGTGGCGAAACCGCTACAGGTAAATACCCGGTACTTGTTGTAGAAACCATGTGTAAAATAATTTTAGAAGTAGAAAATAATACATACGATTATAACCGAGATGATATTTTAGCACCACAACCCCACTCACCATCTTTTATAAGCGATGCTATTTGTTATAGTGCATGTAAATTAGCAAACGATACTAAAGCAGCTGCCTTAATTGGAATGACACAAAGCGGATATACCGGTTTTATGTTAAGCAGCTATAGGCCTCAATCGCCTTTATACATTTTTAGTAAAGAAAAAACGTTAATTAATCAGCTAAGTTTAAGCTGGGGAGTACGTGCTCTTTATTATGGTGAAGAAGAGAGTTTAGATGATATTATTTTTGACCAAATAGATATTTTAAAAGAAAGAGGTTTTTTAAAAAAGGGGGATATTGTTGTAAATACGGGCAGCACACCAATAGATTTACACTTGCCTACCAATGTAGTTAAAGTAGCCACTGTAGAATAACAGCAGCTACTTTTAATTTTTTTATTGCCAAATACAAATAATAATACCTGCAATTATATTACCAAGTATTTGGTAAATCGCATTAATTAAGTACAAGCTTATGGGGGGTCGTATAACTAATTTATGCCAATTCCTGCAGCATTAAAACAAACGCCTAGTAAGGGTCCCCAGTTTAGCACCACTCATTCAGCTAGTCATATTTATTCTATTAGATAAAATAGCAATTGCTAAACTGCTTATAAACATCATTAAAAAAGCCCCCCCAAAAGTTGCTGGCATGCTACTTTTCATTTTTGGGTCGTTTACATCTAATTTTAAATCGCTAATCCATCGTTTTGAAAAAAATATAGGCGAATACCATAAGGCTCCTAAAACAAAATAGCCAAGTGCTCCTACGAGTACAGTTACCCAATTAATATCATCAAATAAATTTGTCCTGTAAATAAGTTTTAGTTAAAAAAGAAAAATACAACTAGTTTTTGTTTTTTGTAATAGATGGAACACAGATTAAACTGATTGGGCTGATAATTATCGATAAAATACTTATCGAAAATGTACCCAACGATATAAGCTCAATTGTTAATCTAAAATAAATGAAATGTGACCCCACTAAAGCTAAATAAACAAACCAAAGTTTGTAACCCAAAAAATAAATTTGTGTAACCTGCCTGCCTTCAGGCAGGTCTGTGGAAAAAAAAACTACTATCGTTCCATAAATTTTAATAAATTTTTTCTTGCCCCATTTTGTATTTTTCGTTGAAATAGTTTGTTCCAACCCAATAGCCATCCGCTAAAACCTAAGGCTTGTGCACTCCATTTATGTAAACTAAAGGCATCGCTATGTTCAATAATTTTACCATCAGCAAATTTCATATTAGCACGTATTTTATTTACTACTTGCCTACCTGTTTTACTAAAATTATAGGTAGCTACCCAATCGCAAGTGCTATACTCTTCATCTAATTGAATTATATTACCATACGTTAGTGAAAAATCTTTAGCATTAGAACAAAGCATTTGCCACATACTACGTACTTCATTTGCTTTTAGTAGGCCAAAAGTAGGGTCGTTAAACACAATATCGTTACTATAACAGCTATTCATGGTAGCATAATCTAATTTACTAAATGCTGTATAAAAGGTGTTTATTAAATCTTCGTTAGTTGGCATAAAAAAGTTTTAGTTAAATTTAGCATTCAAATCATAATAAAATGAAAAAATATTTTATTCTCTATTTAATTGCTGCATTTACTTTTTTAACAAGCTATGCTCAAAATGCAGACTCTGCTTGGTTTAGAGCCAATTACTACAAAATAGAACGACAAATTCCAATGAGAGATGGTAAAAAACTATTTACTGCGTTGTATGTTCCTAAAGATACTTCAGTAACACATCCCATTTTATTTAATCGTACACCCTATAGTTGTTATCCTTATGGAGAAGATAAAATTAACGCCCGTTTATATGATTCGTACTGGATAAATTATTTAAAACAAGGTTATATTATTGCCATACAAGATGTACGTGGCCGTTGGATGAGTGAAGGTGATTTTGTAGATGTACGACCTTTTAACCCTACTAAAAAAGGAAAAGAAATAGATGAAGCTAGCGATTCGTATGATGCTATTGAATGGATGATCAACAACATTCCAAAAAACAATAAACGTGTAGGTGTATTTGGCATTTCCTATCCTGGCTTTTACAGTACTATGGCTGCGTTAAGCAACCATCCGGCATTAAAAGCGGTAAGTCCACAAGCTCCTGTAACCGAGTGGTTTTTAGGCGATGATTTTCATCATAACGGAGCATTTGCTTTAATGGATGGCTTTAATTTTTATAGTGTTTTTGGTAAGCCTAGGCCAAAACCTACAAGCATTGGAAGTGATGGTTATGACTTTAAAAGTGAAGATAATTATACCGCTTTTTTAAAAATTGGAGCAGTAAAAAATTTCACTAAATTAATGGGAGATAGTATTGTCTTTTGGAAGGATATGATGGCACACCCTAATTACGACACTTGGTGGAAAGCAAGAAATGTTAGAAATTTTGTAAACAATGTAAAGCCAGCAATGCTAACCGTTGGGGGCACTTTTGATGCTGAAGATTGCTATGGTGCATGGAATTTGTATAAAGCCATTGAACAAAAAAACTCAAATATTGACAATAAATTAGTTATGGGTCCTTGGTTTCATGGAGGTTGGGCAAGGGGCGATGGTAGCTATTTAGGAAATGTACGTTTTGGTAGTAATACAAGTGAGTACTATCAACAAAATATTGAAATCCCTTTCTTTAATTTTTATTTAAAACTACAAGGCACTACAAGAGAAATTGCTGAAGCTACTGTTTTTTTTAGTGGAGAAAATGAGTGGAGAAAATTTGAGCAATGGCCTCCAAAAAATATTGAAAATAAAAATGCCTTTTTGACTACAAATGGTAAAGTAAACATTTTAACAGATAAAGAAAATTTAGTACAACTAGTAAAAGATGCTGCCAATAAAATGGTAGACAAGTTGAAAGACATTGTTAAAAAAACAGACAATAAAAACAATCCAAATAGTAGTCCAGAGTCGTCGTCATTTACTGAATATATTAGCGATCCTGCACATCCCATTCCTTATATAGAAGATGTACATTTTGATAGAACAAGGGAATACATGTCAGACGATCAACGCTTTGCTAGTCGGAGACCAGATGTGCTTACGTTTAGCTCCGATGCTTTAATGGAAGACTTAACACTCTCTGGCCCTTTAGTAGCAGATTTAATGGTGAGTATTAGTACAACTGATGCCGATTTTGTAGTTAAATTAATTGATGTTTTTCCTGACGAGTTTAAATACAATGAAAAAGAAGTTGGAAAAGGAAATGGTCAACAATATGCTATGGGTGGTTACCAAATGTTGGTACGTGGCGAAATTATGAGAGGTAAATTTAGAAACAGTTTTGAAAAGCCAGAGGCTTTTGTGCCTAACCAAATAACAAATGTAAAATATACGTTGCCCGATGTTGCCCATACGTTTAAAAAAGGTCATAAGTTAATGATACAAATACAAAGCAGTTGGTTTCCGTTGTTTGATAGAAATCCACAAACTTTTACGGATATATATAATTGTACAGATGCAGATTTTCAAAAAAGTACCATTCGCATTTATCATGATGTTGCTAATCAATCAAGAATTATTTTACCTGTTTTAAATAAATAAAATGAAGAAATTTATTGTCATTGCTTTATTAGTTAATTACTTGGTAGCTGCTGGGCAAAATGCGTTGAATTTAGTACCCATGCCGGCGGAAATTAAAATAGGGAAAGGGGAATTTATATTTAAAAAACCCATTGGCTTTATTGTAAATGATGCCTTTGAAGTAGGTGATGGTGGCACAGATAATTTTCAAAAATATTTAAAGAAAAATTTTGGCTTTGCAAAGTTTATAGATGGTGATACACATAGCTACGGATTGCCTTCTGAAATATTTTTAAGTATTAATAATAAAAGAAAAGATGATGGGTATGTTATTGAGGTAAGTAAAAAAAAGATTGTTATAGATGGAAATTCAAAAGGAATATTCTATGCATTTGAAACGTTAAAACAATTAATAAAAAAAAATAATAAAAACCAAATTACAATACCACAATGCAAAATTACTGATTCCCCAAGATTTCAATACCGTGGTATGCATCTAGATGTTGCCCGGCACTTCTACCCTATTTCTTTTATAAAAAAGTATATTGATTATTTAGCTGCTTATAAATTCAATACATTTCATTGGCATTTAACCGACGACCAAGGATGGCGAATTGAAATAAAAAAATATCCAAAACTTACACAAGTGGGAGGTTTTAGAAACGGAACCATTATTGGCCGCTACCCAGGTAAAGGCAATGATAGCTTACGTTACGGAGGCTTTTATACACAAGCACAAATAAAAGAAATTGTACAATATGCAGCCGGTAAATATATTACGGTAATTCCCGAAATTGAAATGCCAGGCCATGCAAGTGCTGCTATTGCAGCTTATCCGCAATTAAGTTGCTTTCCTACTGAAGATACACAAGTCCCAAAAGGCAGTGCTTGGAGTGGAATAATAAAAGGTAAGCAAGTGCAACAAACTTGGGGTGTTTTTGAAGATGTATTTGCCCCAACAGATTATACGTTTAATTTTTTGCAAGATGTGTTGGATGAAGTCATCACCTTATTCCCCAGTAAATATATTCATATTGGTGGCGATGAATGCCCAAAAGAAGCATGGAAAAAATCGGAAGTTTGTCAGCAATTAATAAAAGAAAATAACTTAAAAGATGAACATGGTTTGCAGAGCTATTTTATTAATAGAATTGAAAAATATTTAAATACTAAGGGCAAAAACATTATTGGTTGGGACGAAATTTTAGAAGGAGGCCTTGTACCAAATGCTACAGTAATGAGTTGGCGTGGCGAAGCTGGCGGCATAGAAGCCGCAAAGCAAGGTCATACGGTAATAATGACGCCGGGCATACCTGTTTATTTTGACCATAGCCAAAGCAAAAATGAAGACAGTGTAACCATTGGAGGCTATAATAGTATAGAAGATGTGTATGCTTACGAACCAATTCCAGCAGCCTTAAATAGCCAGCAGGCAAAGTATGTATTGGGTGCACAAGCTAATATATGGACGGAATACATGAAAAACGAACGTAAAGTAGAATACATGCTTTTCCCTAGAATAGCAGCATTAAGTGAAGTATTATGGTCGCCAAAGGAAAAACGTAATTGGAATGATTTTGAAAGAAGATTACCTACTATTTTTGAAAACCTAGAAAAGCAAAAAATTAATTATAGTAAGGCCTATTATGATTTGAAGGCAACTGTGTTACCGGGTAATTACAATGAATCAATAAATTTTAAACTAGAAAGCAATTTCCCCAATGCTGATATTCGGTATCAATATTTTACTTCCCCATTTTATAAATATACCGAACAGATTCAATTGGGAAAACGAGTTGAGGTTAATTTTTCTTTATTTAAAAATAATACCCCAGTAAAATTAAGTTCGCAAAAATTCTTATTCAACAAAGCAACAGGTAAACAAATAACCCTTGCCAATCAAGCTAGCAAAAACTACCCCGGCGATGGAGCTTTTACGTTAGTTAATGGAGTACAAAACGAAAAGGGCTTAGCAAAAAGTAGTGAGTTTTTAGGCTTTAATGGAACCGATTTAGACGCTACTATAGATTTTGGAAAAGATGTAGAAATTTCTAAAATCAGTTTACACACACTCAATCAAAATGGTAGTTGGATTTATTTGCCTGCATCAATTGAAGTGAGTTTTATATCATATATTGATACAACTATTATCACTCGTCATTCTCCAATAGAAACTATTACACAAAATATTGCAGACGAAAATAATGTGCAAACTATAAAATTAACAGAGCCAAAAACTTGTAGATACATAAGATTAGTTGCAAAAAACTACGGCATCATTCCAAGCGGTAAACCCGGTGCTGGTAATACTACTTGGTTGTTTGTTGATGAAATTGAGGTAGAGTAAAAGAGTTATGAATTATAAATTATCTTTACCATGAAACTACAGATAATTCATGACTCATAATTTACAACTTGTATAAATATGAATAAAATAGACCTTACAGACTCTTTAGAAAAAATACCCGTAAAAATATTTGCTTCATCGGTAGATGGCTCTTTTTATATTGCTCAACAAATAGCCAATCTTATCAAACAAAAACAACAAGAAGGCAGTAACTGTGTTATAGGTTTAGCCACAGGCTCATCTCCCAAAACACTATATGCACATTTGGTAAAAATGCACAAAGAAGATGGGTTAAGTTTCAAAAATGTAATTACGTTTAATTTAGATCAATACTATCCCATGGATAAAGATGCTTTACAAAGCTATCATTATTTTATGCGGAAGAATTTGTTTGAGCATACAGATATTAATCCACAAAATTATCATTTGCCAGATGGAATGATAACCAAAGAAAATGTAAAAGAACATTGCCTTTCTTACGAACAACAAATTGAAGAAGCTGGCGGATTAGATTTACAAATTTTAGGTATTGGAACAAATGGACATATTGGTTTTAACGAACCTGGTAGTGGCATTTACACCAAAACAAGATTAACTACTTTAGATAATAGTACAAGGCTTGCCAACAGTTACGAATTTGGCAATATGACTGAAGTGCCACGTATGGCAATAACTATGGGCATAAGCACCATTTTAAAAAGTAAAAAAATAATATTAATGGCTTGGGGGCAAGCCAAGGCATCGGTAATAAAAAAAGCAGTTGAAGATGATGATACCGAAGATGTGCCAGCCTCTCTATTACAAAATCATGATGATTGCACTTTTATTATTGACGAAACCGCAGCATCAGCATTAACTCGTTTTAAAAGTCCGTGGCTTACCGGTGAGTGTGAGTGGACAGATAAGATGATAAAAAAAGCTGTTGTTAACTTGGCTATGCAATTAAAAAAACCTGTGTTAAGCCTTACCAATAATGATTACAACGATAATGGCTTAAGTGATTTGTTGGTAGAAAAAGGCGATGCTTACGAAATAAATTTACAGGTATTTTATTTATTAAGAGATAGTATTACAGGATGGCCCGGTGGCAAACCAACCGACCAACGTACAACCCATCCCGAGAGGCACGAACCTTTTCCTAAAAAAGTAATCCTCTTCTCCCCTCACCCCGATGATGATATTATAAGCATGGGTGGTACGTTTATGCGTTTGCATGATCAAGGTCATGATGTGCATGTGGCCTACCAAACAAGCGGAAACATTGCTGTTACCGATGAATTTGTAACACGGTTTATTGATTTTGCTGTAGGTTTTGAAAATATGTTTGACATAGATGAAACTAAAAGCAAAAAAATATTAGATGAGGCCATAGCCTTTTTAAAAACAAAAAAAAGTACCGAAAAAGATACTGCCGAAATACGAGCTATAAAAGGATTGATACGTAGATGTGAAGCAAAAGCTACTTGTAAATACGTGGGCTTAACAAATGAGCAAATTCATTTTCAAAATTTACCTTTTTACGAAACAGGTACCATCGAAAAAAATCCGATGGGAGAAGAAGATGTTTTAATAACGATGGCGTTACTACAAAAAATACAACCTCACCAAATATATTGTGCTGGTGACTTTGCCGACCCACATGGTACCCATAAAGTTTGTTTTGATGTAGTTATAGAAGCATTAAAAAGATTAAAAATGGTGAGTGGAAAATTGAAAGTTGAACATAGTTGGATAAACGAGTGCTGGCTTTGGTTGTACAAAGGTGCTTGGCAAGAATGGGATATTACCGAAATTGAAATGGCCATACCTATGAGCCCCGATCAAGTGGTAAAAAAACGCAACGGAATTTTTATTCATCAATCACAAAAAGATAGTGTGCCCTTCCAAGGAAGTGATAGTAGAGAGTTTTGGCAACGGGCAGAGGAACGAAATGCTAATACAGCCCAACTTTATGCACAATTAGGACTTACACAATACGCTGCTATGGAGGCTTTTGTACGCTGGGAGTTTTAGCTAGCTGTAGAAAACATTTTTCCTAATTCTAAAAAAATAATTACTAAATTAGTGTTCAATGTTTAAGCAATGGATAATAAAAGAGTGTATATGAAACCCTGAAAAATAATCAATTATTTCTTTTCTAAATGTCTTGCATTGGAGATACCCCACAAAAAATGAATGGTGAAGTTGTTCCTACAGAAAACGATGAAACTGCACAGTATAAAAAGTTATAAAAAATATCGATGAGCTTTTCATTGGTGTAATTTAGTTAATAAATAAGCAAACTTTTATAAAAAACCCTGCCATTTGGCTGGTTTTTAGTTTTAAATCAATTTTAAAAAAATCCTTATCTTTAAAGCTATTACTAAACAATTAAACTATTGAAATGAAGAAAATTTTTCTTTCTTACATATTAATACTTCTATTCAATTACACAAATGCACAATCTTGTTTAAATATTAATTCCAATCCAGATTTGGATATGGACTGTACCATTGCTTGCTTTAATGTAAATGTTCAAGTTCCAGATATAAAATCTACAGAAACTTATCAAGTAATTCCGACTCCTTATAATCCTTTTGCTTTAACTGGTGGAACAGCTGCTTTTTCAAGTTATATAGACGATAGATGGACCGATCCACCTCCGATAAGCATTCCGTTTACTTTTTGTTTTTATGGGCAAAATTTTAACAGTTTAGTGGTTGGTAGTAATGGTGTAGTCTCTTTCAACATAGCACTAGCAGGGGGCTTTAATAATTATGTAGTTGGTGCAGGAGTTACTATTCCAAATGCTACCTACCCTTCAAATGTAATTATGGCTCCTTTTCATGATATAGATCCAGCGAATGCAACCACAACAAACCCTCCTGATAGAGTTATTGAATATAAAACTTTAGGATTTGCCCCTTGTAGAAAATTTGTAATTACCTTTTATAAAATTCCCTATTTTAATTGTGATGTAAATCCAACAGAAACAAATCTAAATACAAGTCAAATTGTTTTGCATGAAGGAACAGGTGTGATTGACATTTTTATTAAGGATAAAGTAATTGCTTGTGGTGCAAGTACTAATGCTGGTAGAGCAATTTTAGGTATTCAAAAAAATGGTACTACAGCAACTGATGTGCCTGGTAGAAATGCAACTGTTTGGTCGGCCGTTAACGAAGGTTGGCGTTTTATTCCAAGTGGAACAACTTCTTTACTAAATAGAGTTGAGCTACAAAGAAATGGAACTTCCATTGCTACTGGAATACTTACACCAAACGGTGCTGGTCAGGTAGATGTAGCATTCACCCCTCAAGTTTGTCAGCCACAGGACAGTATGCAATATGTAGTTAAGGCATTTTATGGAAGATGCGATAATCCAACAATAGAAACCGAAGCTACAGATACAATCATAAGATATAAACGAATTACACCTTTTACAACAACCACCACAAAAACAGATGTTTTATGTAATGGAACAAATACTGGTTCAATAACAGTATTAACCCCCCTAGGTGGAGCATATGAATATAGTATAGATGGTATAAATTGGCAATCATCTCCATTTTTTCCCAATTTGCCAGCTAACACCTATAATGTAACTGCAAGAATAATTGCTAGTTTCTGTGCAAACAGAACCACAGTTACCATTACCCAACCAACAGCTTTAACCTTAACCGCTGCTGCTACACAAACCAACTGCTCCAACAAAACTGGTGAAATTACGTTAACCGCAGGCGGTGGCACACCAGCCTACCAATACTCTATAGATGGTGGTGTTACCTATCTTGGTAGCAATGTATTTAGTAATCTACCAGTAGGCACATACAGTGGCTTACAAATAAAAGATGCTAATAATTGTATACGTACAAACCCTCCAGTAAATATTACCTTATTAGATACGATGCGTTTAGAACTTGGGCCTGATAGTACCATTTGCATTGGTCAATCGGTACTTATGCTTACACAAACAAATGCCCAAACCGATACCTTTAAATGGAATCGAATACGCCCCTTATTAGATTACGATACCGCAAAAACACCCATCTTCTCCCCTATTGATACGTTAAATTATAGTGTAGTAGCTAAATGGGGCTTATGCAACCGTACTGATAATATTACGATTAATGTAAAACGCAAACCAGTGCCAGATGCTGGAACAGATACTACAGTTTGCTACAAAACCATTGCTTACTTAAAAGGTAGTGCAAGTAATTTAAGTGGCTCAGTAAATTATGCTTGGGCCCCATCTACTTTAGCTGTGCCAAATAATACTGCCAATGCAATTGCTTATCCAGACACATCAAGATACTTTTACCTAACGGTTACGGATAACTTTGGTTGTAATTTTACTGTGGTAGATAGTGTAAAAATCACCATGAGAGACCAAGTGAATGCATTTGCTGGTAACGATACTATTGCTATGTTTAATAAACCTCATCAGCTAGAAGCTACTGGTGGTGTTGGTTTTGTATGGACACCTGCTGCACCACTAAACAATCCTTTTATACGCATGCCCTTTGCCAAGCTAACGCATGATCAATATTTTGAAGTAAAAGTTACAGATGATATTGGGTGTTCTGCAATAGATGGTATTTTTATAAGAGCGTTAGTGGGGCCTACCTATTATTTACCAAATGCATTTTCGCCTAATGGCGATGGACTAAATGAACTATTTACTCCAATACCGTCGGGAATACGCACTACAGATTATTTTAGAATTTTTGATAGATATGGTACATTAATGTTTCAAACACAAGAATGGCTAAAAGGATGGAATGGCAAATTTAACAATCAACCAGCCTTGGCAGGTACGTATGTATGGATAATAAAAGGTGTTGATGTAAATGGATCTATTGTGGAACAAAAAGGAACAGTTATTTTAATACGATAACTATTTATCAACACTATAGGTATAAAAAGCATTCACAAAAAAGGGCTATTTTTTTATTAAATTGTAAGTTTGTTAAATGAGCGATAATAGTCCTAAATCTATACGAATAGCTATACTGGATTTGTACGATGGTTCTCCAAATCAAGGTATGCGTTGTATTAGAGAATTGGTAAATCATTTCGCTGAAAACACACGTATTGATGTTGAATGGGATGAATTTGAAATTAGAAAAGAGGAAAACTTACCCGATTTAAGTTATGATGTATACATAAGCAGTGGTGGTCCTGGAAGCCCTTTGGTTAGTAAAGATAGTAGTTGGGAAAATAAATTTTTTAACTGGATAGAGAGCGTTGATAAATATAATAACAAAGTAGAAAATAGAATTAAGAAAAAAATATTTTTTATTTGCCACTCTTTTCAATTGGCTTGCAGGTATTTTGAAATTGCACAAGTTTGCCAACGAAAAAGCACCGCATTTGGCATTTTTCCCATCCATTTAATGCAAGCCGCTAGTGAAGAGTTGATTTTTGAAGGACTAAATAACCCCTTTTATTCGGTAGATAGTAGAGACTACCAAGTTATAGAACCTAATCATAATCGTTTAGAGCAACTTGGTGCAACCATTTTAGCTATTGAAAAAGAAAGACCACATGTTCCCTACGAAAGAGCCTTAATGGCTGTGCGTTTCAACGAAAATATGATAGGAACTCAATTTCATCCAGAGGCCGATGCAATTGGTATGAGTTTACACCTTAAAACAGCTGAAAAGAAAGAGACCGTTATTAAAAACTATGGTTTAGACAAATGGCAGTCTATGATTGATCATTTAAACGACCCTGAGAAAATAATGTGGACTTATAGCCATATTATTCCTAATTTTTTACAAAATGTTGTTGATGAATTTGCATTGTCAGAAGTTTAAGTTAAGTTTTTTACTTAAACCCGTTTCCCGCCCACAAGTAGCACAAACTTTCTGTTTCAGTCATGTTGAAGAACGAAACACCTTTTTTTGTAACTTTTCAAAACATAACACTATTTAAAAAATGATAAAAGAATTAAGAGAAAAATTTAATACAGCCTTTACTCCAGAAAAGTATGCTGCGTATATGCAAAAAGTAGAATACCTAAGCCCAAACGATTTAGATTTTAGAAATGCAGAAACTCCCATTTTTATTCCAAAAGATTTTAAGAATAAAATGTTAGCCGCTTGCGAATGTATTATTGATGTAATTGTTGATGAAAAATTTATTGCCTTAACCGATAGAGGGATACCCCAAAATATAAAAGTACCTAACGAAAGTAAACAAGCAGAGTTTATTGTATTTGACTTTGGTATTTGCAAAAACGCAGGAGGGGAAATAGAGCCACAATTGATAGAAATGCAAGGCTTCCCTACCCTATATGCATTTCAGGCTTTTCATAGCGAATTAACTGCAGAGTATGCCAATATGCCAAATAATTTTTCGCCTTATTTAAATGGCTATACCAAAGAATCATATTTAAATGATTTAAAAGAAATTATTTTAGGAAAACATAAACCAGAAAATGTTATTTTATTAGAGATTTTTCCTGATCAACAAAAAACAAGAATAGATTTTAAATGTACCGAGCAAGTAGTAGGAATTAATACGGTTTGCTTAACTAAATTAATTGCCGAAGGCAATAAATTATTTTATGAAAAAGAAGGTGTTAAAATCCAGGTTAATAGAATATACAACCGGCTAATTTTTGATGACTTACAAAAGCAAGAAGGCCTAGGAGAAGTTGTAGATTTAACAAAAGAGTACGATGTAGAATGGGCGCCACACCCTAATTGGTTTTACCGCATTAGTAAATTCACTTTACCTTTTATTCATCACCCTTATGTACCTAAAACCTATTTTTTAAATGAACTAAAACAAGTGCCAACTGATTTAGAAAATTATGTTTTAAAACCACTATTTTCATTTGCCGGCATGGGTGTACTTATTGATGTTACTAAAGCAGATATTGATGCTGTAACCGACCCAGAAAATTGGATACTACAAACAAAAGTAAATTATGTAGATGTAATTGAAACCATGGATATCCCAGCAAAAGGAGAAATTAGATTATTTTATTTTTGGAAAGAGGGTTGGGCAAGACCAATAGCAGTGCATAATTTATCAAGATTAAGCAAAGGCAAAATGATTGGTACAAGGTATAATAAAGATAAAGAATGGGTTGGTGGAACAGTATCATTTTTTGAACAATAAAAACACAACATGAAAAACGGTTTATATAGATTTACCTATCATTTACAACAAGTAGAAATACTACTTAATAAAGCAAAAAAGCAAAAGAACCCTGCATTATGGCTATTCAATAATAATGCCCGTACTCCATTTTTTATGTTGTAGGGGTTAGCAAAGTTATATGCCAGTTTGCACAATAAAAAAAAGTTTACCAAATTTAAAGAGCATTTTAAATTAATTGAAGATAGTTAAGTAAAACATTTGGGCTAGGTTATAATATTGGTGCAGAGTGGGATGGTTTTACAAATACCCCTACTTGGATTTATACTTTTGCTCCTGGGTTTACCCTTAGTAAAAAATGGTACGGTTACATAGAAGCATTTGGTTTTATTAACAAAAACGAAAGCCCCCAGCATAGTATAGATGGAGGCTTAGGTTATTTTTTAAATGATAATATTAAGTTAGATGTTTCATCTGGATTTGGAATAAGTAAAGCTGCTCCAAATTGGTATTTTTCTTTAGGTGGGTCAATACGGTTTAAAACAAAATCAAAGTAACGATTTTATCATTTTTTCTAACGCTGCACCCTCTAAATCAATAGCTACAATTTTGCCCGTTTTATCTATTAAAAAGTTTGTGGGTATTGCTTCAATTCCATAGTTTAATGCTACGCTAGATTCCCACACATTCACATCAATTACTTGCGTATACGTAAGTTTATCTCGTTTTATAGCATTTATCCATTTCTTTTTACTTTCATCTAACGATACTGCATATACCTCAAAACCTTGTTCTTTATACTTTTTATATAACTTAACTATACCTAGGTTGGCAGCTCGGCATGGGCCACACCAACTTGCCCAAAAATCGAGTAAAACTATTTTACCTTTTAATGAAGATAAGGTTATTGTATTACCTGCTACATTTGGCAAATTTATTTCAGAAGCCTCTTGCCCAATAGTAACTTGAGCAAAAAGTGATGCAGAAAACAGCGTTAAAACAAAAGCTACAATTATTTTTTTCATACGATTTGTAATTTATTTGCAATTACTTTAAAGTAAATTTAATTGAATGTATGTAAATACATCATACGTTCGTTTATATGCTCCTAAATTTGGTAATGATTTAACAGCTAGTTGCTAATTTACAAAGCCCCATAATATACCCAACCTAAACATAAAACCTTGTGTTGGATAATGCGGAGCAGCAAAGTTGTTATTGATAAAACCAAAACCATTTCTAAAACTTAAGGTGTTTAAATTTTCGCTACGTATAAAGGCTGTAAATGCTTTTATTCTAAAATGCATAAAAGCAGACACATCGGGTAAATTTTTTATGGCAACCGTATCTTGTGGTACAAAACTGCCCATTACTGGTGAGTAATTATTAGATTTAAATGGGGTGTAATACCTAACTTCTAACCCCGTGCTTAAATTTAAATTCTTAAAATAAACACCTTCGTAAGCAACTCTGTTTCTAGTAAAAAGTAACGGTACCCTTATTGGAGAAGATTTATCAGTTTGTTGTGCAGTAAGATCAACATACCAATTCCATTTTTTCGTTAGCTTAATCATTTTTGATGCAGACAATTGTAACAAATTAATGATTTTGCTGCTTTGTGTAGCTTGATAATAATTTGTAAAATAAGTATAGTTTGTTAGTAAATGATTTTTAAACGCCAAGGTTACAAATTGGTTTGTTGCAGTTGCACCAAAAGAAATAATATTTTCTTTTTTGATGTATGATTTATTATCTAGATTAAAGGAAGATAAACTATTGAAAATAAAAGAAGGGGTACGACTTGTATTAATAAAAAATAACTTTATATCGCCTAATTTTTTATTTAAATATCGGCCAATATAGGCTTGGGCTGAGTAGTCGCCTGCATTCAATCCATTAACATAAAACTCTCCTTTTAATAAAACATCCCACAAACGATTACGTGTTTTATTTCGATACTCCCCATGTACTAAAATATTATAGAATTTTTTTGTACCTGTTGTAAATACACCTTTTATATTATCTAACCGTACACCTCCTAATATAAATTGTGCTGCATTTTTTGTATTCGGAAATTGTAGTAATGAAAAATCATTACTTACTGTTGTCCAGTTGTCTTGTAATAAAATAGTATCGGTTAGTGCTGATAAAGTTGTATCGTACCAATTTTTATATACAATAGAATCGCCTGCAAAATCATTAAATAAATAATTATCGGTTTTATAACTAAACGTATGTTGTAACCTAAGCTTTGGATAAAATAAATAATCTGTTGTACTATCGTTTACAACTAGTGAATCTTTTTTACCAATATCATAACTTTGTCTGTAAAAAAAAGTAAATTCTTTATAAATATTTCCCGTAGTTACAGATGTATTAAAAGGATTAGGGCTGTAATTGGCTGCATTACCTAAGTTTACAGGTATACTAAATCGTTCTTTGTTATTTGGATTATTTAATAATGAATCGTTTTGTATACCGCCATTTTCAGAATTTTTAATTTTATTGCCTTGCAATACTACATAAGCAGCATAGCGTTTTCGTAAGCCTTGATAATTACTAAATAAACGATAGCTTTTATGATTTGAGTTTTGTGTAATAAAAAAACCTGGTGCACTTATTAACTTATAATCAAAACCAAAATTCCAATTTGGACGTGGGCTTTGCGTATGAAATGCTTTTATCATTTGCTCTTGACCACTTGCTAATTGATAACTTAGTTGAGAGTAAGGTCGATTAGTTTTATAAAACCTGGTGTCAGCAATCTTAAATTTATACAAATCAAAGGCGTGGAAACCTGCATCCCATCCTGCTTTAGTAATGGGTATAAAAATTAGCGAATTAGCAGCAGCTCCATTATTACCCAAATAAATATAAGAGGATGGTACAGAAAAATAACGATCAAAATCGTTGATAATTGAATCTAATCGTCCGTTACGGATACTATCCAAAACTCTAAATGTAAGATTGAGGGAATCTTTTCTATCATCCCTACGTTCAAATCCTAGGGCAGCACTATCTTTTCTTCCGCTAGTTTCTCCTCCTTTAAAACCATCTGTTGTCGATTTTATTCTGCCCATTACCCCTTCAATTTGAGCAAATGACAATTTGCAAACAAATAAAAAGAGTAGCAGGTTTATAAAAATCTTCATCTGGTTTGTTGTATTATATTAGATGTTTCGTTCCTTAGCATGACAAAAGCAACGTGTAATTGTAAATATGAGTTGCCCATTTACCATTACAATTGTTCAATTAACGCTGCAAAAATATAGGTAAGCTTTGGTTCTGCATCTTTAGCTGCTTGCAATACTTCATCATGTGTAATCGTGTTCTCTTCATCTCTTATTCCAATATCGGTAATTACACTCATAGCAAAAACGGGCAATCCCATATGCACTGCTGCAATTACTTCTTGTACAGTACTCATACCAACAGCATCGCCACCAAGTAGCTCAATCATTTTATACTCTGCTCTAGTTTCAAACGTAGGACCCGTTACGCCGAAATAAACGCCTTCTCTTAAAAAAATATTTTTTGTTGCTGCAATTTGTTTAGCCTTGTCTATCAACACTTTTTTATACGGCTCACTCATGTCTGGAAAACGAGGACCGAGTTCTGTTAAATTTTTACCTACTAATGGGTTGGGTGTAAACTGGCTAATATGATCTTTAATAATCATTAAATCCCCTACTTTCCAATGTTTATTAGTACCACCAGCAGCATTACTAACTAACAACGTTTCTATGCCCAAAAATTTCATCACACGAATAGGAAAAACCACTTCATCAGTTCCGTAGCCTTCGTAAAAATGAAAACGACCAGCCATGGCCACTACTTTTTTTCCGCCCAACTCACCAAAAATAAGTTTGCCACTATGGCCTTCAACCGTACTAATCGGAAAATGAGGAATATCGCTATAAAGTATTTCTTTTTCTACAACTATTTCGCTTGTAAAACTACCCAAGCCACTACCTAAAACTATCCCTACTTGAGGTTTAGTAGCATATAAATGTTGAATGAAAGATACAGCCGTATTTATTTTTGAGAGCATAATTAGTTACCTATTTTTGTTGGCAAAGATAAGGAATTAGGTTATGGGTTATAATTGATGAATGATAAGTTTAACGTTGCATTTATAAGTTGATATAGGTTGAAATGGTGTTGAATAATTTACACTAGATGACAACCAATTTATACCTTCTAACTAATCATTCATAGGTGATTTTCCCTATCTTCGCCAAAATATTTTACTATGAATTTGCATGAATATCAAGCTAAAGAATTATTAAAAAAATACAATGTTCCCGTACAAGAAGGAATTGCTTGTAACACCCCCGGCGAAGCTGAGGAAGCTTACAAACAAATACATACACAATACGGTAGTAAGTTTGCGGTAGTAAAAGCTCAAATACATGCTGGTGGACGTGGTAAAGGAAAAATTGTGGGCACAGAGCAACGAGGTGTTGCAGTTGGTAAAAATGCAGAGGATGTAAAACAAATTGCACAAAATATTTTGGGGGGCACATTAGTTACCATTCAAACTGGTGAGGCTGGTAAAGTAGTGAACAAAGTATTGGTAGCACAAGATGTGTATTATGATGGTGCTAGCCCGGTTAAAGAATTTTATTTAAGTATTTTATTGGATAGAGCAAAAGGTGTAAATGTAATTATGTATAGTACCGAAGGTGGTATGAATATTGAAGATGTGGCACATGATACGCCTGAAAAAATATTTAAAGAATGGATACACCCAGGTGGAGCTTTACAAGGCTTTCAGGCACGTAAAATTGCTTTTAACTTAGGTTTAAGTGGAGAGGCGTTTAAAAGCTGCGTAAAATTTGTTACTAATTTATACAATGCCTATGTAGGATTAGATTGCGGTATGTTAGAAATTAATCCGTTGTTTAAAACCAGTGATGATAAAATAATTGGAGTGGATTGTAAAATGAATATTGATGATAATGCCATCATGCGCCATGCTGATATTGCTTCATTAAGAGATGTAAGCGAAGAAGACCCTACCGAAGTTGAAGCTGGCCAATTTAATTTAAATTTTGTAAAATTAGATGGCAATGTGGGTTGTATGGTAAATGGTGCAGGGCTGGCAATGGCCACAATGGATATGATTAAATTAAGTGGTGGAGAACCAGCTAACTTTTTAGATGTTGGCGGTACTGCTAATGCACAAACGGTAGAAGCAGGTTTTAGAATTATTTTGAAAGACCCTAAAGTAAAAGCAATATTGATTAATATTTTTGGTGGCATTGTTCGTTGCGATAGAGTGGCACAAGGCGTTATTGATGCTTACCAAAGCATTGGTAACATTGAAATACCTATTATAGTAAGGTTACAAGGTACAAATGCAGATGTTGCAAAAAAATTAATTGACGAAAGCGGATTAAAAGTACAAAGTGCTATTTTATTAAGTGAAGCTGCTAGTTTAGTTAATAAAGCGGTGGCATAAAAGAAGAATTTATAGTTTTAATAAAATAAAAATCCCATTCAGTAAATTGAATGGGATTTTTTTAATTACGCTATAATTTTTATTCAGCTGTTTTTTCTTCAGTTGTAGGTTCTGTGTTAGTGGGAGCTTCTCCCTTTTTTACATCTGTACTTCTCTCTAATAATTTACCCAACTCCGATCCAGATTTTTTCTTAATTACTTTTGGAGCAAACATTACCAACATTCTTTTTCCTTCCATTTTTGGCATACTTTCTAGTGCACCTACATCTTTTAAGCTATCTGCAAATTTTAAAAGTAAGATCTCCCCTCTTTCTTTAAACATAATAGCCCTGCCTTTAAATTGTACATGAGCTTTTACCTTATCGCCATCTTTTAAAAATTTTTCGGCATGTTTTACCTTAAACTCAAAGTCATGATCATCTGTATTGGGTGTAAAGCGTATTTCCTTAACCTCACTGGTTTTGGCTTTGGCTTTCATTTCTTTTTTCTTCTTCTTTTCTTCGTACAAAAACTTGTTGTAATCAATAATTTTACAAACAGGTGGTTTTGCACCCGGAGAAATTTCTACTAAATCTAACGATTGTTCGTTTGCAATTTTTTGTGCATCTTCGGTACTATAAATACCCGGAGTTAAATTTTCGCCAACCAACCGAACCTCTTGGGCTCTTATCATGTGATTGGTTTTGTGTTCTTGTTGTTGTTCTTTTTTAAACCGAGGATTAAACGTTCCCCGTGGTCTTGGTGGAAATGCCATTAATTTGTTTTGGTGATAAATTTATTTTATTAATTATTATGAAAAAATTTTAATACTGTTATTGTACAAATTTAATACTTCTTATCCTATCCTATTCAAAATTTCTTCTTTAATAGTTGTAATAAAGTCGTCTACACTTTTTACCCCTAAATCGCCTTGTCCTTGTCTACGAAGAGCCGCTGTTCCTTCATTCATTTCTTTTTCTCCAACTATCAACATGTAAGGTACTCTTGCTAATTCTGTATCTCTAATTTTTTTACCTATTTTCTCTTGTCGGTCATCAATATCTACACGAATATCTGCATTTTTTAGCTTTTGTAAAATACTATTTGCATAATCCATGTATTTATCGCTAATTGGTAAAATTTTAACTTGAACAGGGCTTAGCCAAGTGGGGAATTTACCTGCATAATGTTCTAACAAAAACCCAATTAAACGTTCATGCGTACTTAATGGCGCTCTATGAATAATTAGTGGTATCTCTGGAGCATTATCTTTATTGGTATAACTTAAATTAAAGCTTTTGCCTTGGGCAAAATCTACTTGGTTGGTGGCCAATGTAAATTCTCTACCAATTGCACTCCAAATTTGTACATCAATTTTAGGTCCATAAAAAGCACCCTCGCCTTTTACCTCAACATAAGGGAAATTATTTTCTATTAAAACTTGTCTTACTAAATCTTCTGTTTCAAGCCATAGTGCTGGTTCGTTTACATATTTTTGTCCCAGTTTTTCAGGGTCGTGTAACGATAAACGAATGACATACTTTTCTATCCCAAATATTTTAAAATATTTAAAATACATATCAATTACTGCCTTAAACTCCTCTGCAAATTGCTCTCTGGTACAATAAATATGAGCATCGTTCATGTGCAAACAACGTACCCTCATTAATCCAAATAATTCGCCACTTTGTTCGTATCGGTAGCAAGTTCCATACTCTGCAATACGGTAGGGTAAATCTTTATAGCTTTTTGGCTCTGCATCAAATATTTTATGATGATGAGGGCAGTTCATTGGTTTTAAATAATATTTTTCGCCATCCATTTCCATTGGCGGAAACATACTATCGGCATAGTAAGGTAAATGTCCACTGGTTAAATACATCGCTTCTTTAGCTAAATGTGGCGTTACTACTCTTTTGTATCCTGCCTCATTTTCTGTTTTTTTTGCTAAGTTTTCAAGCTCTTCAATAATAATAGTACCATTTGGTAACCACAAGGGTAAACCTGGTCCCACATTATCATCAAAGGTAAAAATGCCTAATTCCTTTCCTAATTTACGGTGGTCTCTCTTTTTAGCTTCTTCAATTAAAAATAAATATTCTTCCAACTCCTTATTGCTAGGGAAGGTAATACCATAAATACGAGTAAGCTGCTTTTTGCTAACATCGCCTTTCCAATAAGCACCAGCAATACTTGTAAGTTTTATAGCTTTTATTGCACCAGTTGCTGGTATATGTGGGCCACGGCATAAATCGGTAAATGCTCCTTGGGTGTATAGAGTAATATTACCGTCTTCTAAATTTTGTAATAAATCTAGTTTGTACTCATCATCTTTTTGTGTAAAATAATTGATGGCGTCGGCCTTACTAATTTGTTTACGTAAAAAAGTATTATTTTGTTTAGCCAACTCCACCATTTTCTTTTCTAAGCTTACTAAATCTTCCTCAGTAATTTTATTTTCGCCTAAATCAACATCATAATAAAAGCCATTTTCTACCGCAGGGCCAACCCAAAATTTTGCACCAACAAAAGTAGCTTCAATGGCCTCGGCCATTAAGTGGGCAGATGAATGCCAGTAGGTAGATTTTGCCTCAGCATCATCCCAGGTTAATAATTTTAATGAGCTATCGGTTTGTATTGGTCTAGTGGCATCCCAAACTTCATTGTTAATACTAGCTGCCAGTACTTTACGGGCCAAACCTTCGCTTATAGATTTGGCAACATCTAATGCAGTAACGCCTTGTTCGTATTCCTTTACTGCACCATCGGGTAATGTAATCTTTATCATATTTTAATAGAAAAATGCTTAATAGCCATTTTTGCAAATTTAACGAAGTATTAGCTAAGGAAAAAGTAAAGTGAAATATCTTTGTAAAGATGGCAATGAGGTTAATTATTTTATTTTTCACATTTTTACATCATAGTTCGTCTTTTGGGCAGCCTTTTTTAGGAGAATGGAGTGGTGAATTTGCTAATAATAAAATGAGCGTTGTTAAGCCTTTTGCCGCTAAATTGCTTTTAAAAAAGATTTAAATGGTAAATTGGAAAGCTATAGTATTAGCTATTATAAAACTAAAGAAAGTATTGACTCCATTATTTGTAAATTAAATTTTTTAACTAATAAAGGAGATAGATATTTTTTTAGAGAAGCTGAAATATTAAACTCCAACTCATCATTTATAGATAGTCATTGTTTTCAAATTATACATTTTATAATTGGGAAACGTAAAAAAGAAAATTATTTACATTGCAGATTTATAGAAGATATTGAAGGAAATGAAGATGATGAAGAAGGAAAATGCACTTATGGTTTTTTGAACCTTTATAAACACAAAAAATAAAATGAAAAAATATTTACTACTCCTTTTTGTAATATTATTACATACTAAAATAAAAGCCCAAAATTTTACTGGCCAATGGAAAGGTACATTTATAGACCAAAGTACTTCCTTTAATGGCTGGGGGGGAGAAAAATGTGATTATGTATTAGAGCTAGAAGTAAATGGAGAAAAGATTATAGGATTTTCGTATACTTATTTTAACGATGGGGTAAAAAGATATTACACTATTTGCAGATTAGAAGGGTTTATAAAAAAAGTCAGTAAATATGTAGAAGTACGTGAGGTAGAGCGTACAAAAACTAATGTACCAGCAGATGTTAGAAACTGCTTTCAAGTTCATAAACTATCGTATTTTAAAAAAAGAAAAGAAGAGACACTTGAAGGAAGTTGGATACCAGCCCCTAATCAAGAGGGTGATTGTGGAAAGGGTATTACTAACTTAAGTAAAAGAATACTACAAGTTAATAAAACAGATTTTAACAACACAATTGCCAGAACGGGCAAACCAAAACCAGTTGTAACAAAAATTACACCTAAACCAAAACCTACTCCTACTTCCCCTGCCATTGTAAAAACTGTTACACCTACAAAACCTAAGCCTATAATAAGCACAACAAAGGAGCAACCTCCTGTTGTTAAAAAAGATGTAATTCCTAACAACCCTATTGTACCGAAGAGTGATTTAGCCTTGAAAAATTTTGAAAAAAGAAATAATACTGTAATACAAACTATTGAAGTAGAAAATGAAACGTTTAAAGTTGATTTTTACGATAATGGCGATATTGATGGAGATACCATTTCCGTTTTTTATAATGGCAAGTTAATAGAGGCTAATAAAAGACTTACCGATAAAGCTTTAAGTTTAACTTTACTTATAGACCCTAATGTTATTATAAACGAACTTATTATGTATGCCGAAAATTTAGGTTCAATACCGCCAAATACGGCTGTAATGATTGTTACAGATGGAGGTAAGCGCTATGAAGTACGCATTGCCAGCGATCTTAAAAAAAGTGGAGTAATTCGATTTGTTCATAAGCCTAAATAAATACAATATTTCCTAGAGCAACAGTTGAAACGTATCATAGCTTAATTAAATAGTTTTAATCCGTACTTTTTTAACAAGGCATTTTCTTAACTAAGGTGCTTTTTTTATTTAAAACTTAAAGTTCCAGGTTACAGCTGGTATTATTGGAAATAAGGAAACTTGCTTAGCTTGGATATTTAACGTGTTATTTAGTGGACTACCCGTTTGATCAAAATAAATAAAATAAGGATTTTGACGGCTGTATGCATTGTAAATACTAAAAACCCATTCGCTTTTCCAGTTTCTGTTTTCATTTTTCTTTGGCGTTAATATTGCCGCAAAATCAACTCTATGGTAGCTAGGTAGACGATATTCGTTTATACGGCTATACTCTTGTGTTAGCACACCACCAACTATATAAAACCGCTGTGGTAAAGTTGCTGCATTACCTGTACCATAAACAAATGTGGCAGACAATTTCCATTTTTTATTTAGCTCGTACATAGCCACAATACTCATATCATTTCTTCTATCATACTTAGCTGGGTATTTTTCTCCAAAATTTAATTTATCAAATCTTCTCCAAGTCCAACTTAAGGTATATCCTACCCAACCAGTTAATCTGCCTCTTGTTTTATTTACAAAAAATTCTGCTCCGTAACTCAATCCTTTTCCAAACGTAAAAAAGTTTTCGGTATCCTCTAACGTATTAGGGGTGTATCCTTCTTGATACTCAATTTGGTTTTGCATATTTTTATAATACAACTCTACCGAAGTTTCGTACATATTATCTTTAAAATTTTTGAAGATACCAGCTGCATACAACCAACTAATTTGTGGCTTTACAGCATAGGTACTTGGCACCCAAATATCGGTTGGTAAAGTTGTGCCTGAGTTACTTACCAAGTGTATATATTGTAGGTTTCTAGTAATCGATGTTTTTACAGAAGTTTCATCGTTAAAGGCGTAACGTAGAGTAAGCCTAGGCTCTAAACCTCCATAATTTTTTACTACCTGTCCTTTTTTATACACCGTACTGTCCAATCGATTACCATTAGCATCAGTTTTATAAATTTTAAATGCGCCTATTTGCTGAAAAGCACTATAGCGTAATCCTGCATTTATTTTTAGTTTATCGCTAATTTCCCAATCATCTTGAACATAAATAGCCCCTTCATGTGCAAATTTTATTTGTGCATTATTGGGCTTAAACTCAATACTATCTTGCCGTCCACTTGCAACAGATGGGGTAAATTTATGATACGTGTAAATTGCTCCAAATTTTACTTTGTGCGCACTAGCAGGGTATAAATCAAAATCTTGCTTAAGGCTTATATCCCTTATTCCAGAGGCTAGTTTTACAGAAAAATTATTTTGTGCAGCATTAAATGTAAAATTATAATCGTTGTACACTGCAGTTGTATTTCCAAATAAGCGTTTGTTAAATACGTGGTTCCAACGTAAGGTACCAGTAGCATTTCCCCATGGAATATTTACGTTTAAACTTTGTCTATTATTTTTAAAATCAAATACATCTCTACCAAAATAACCACTTAAATACACTCTATCTTTTTCAGAAATTTTGTAGTTAACTTTTGCATTTAAATCGTAAAAATAATATCCGGAGCCATTAAACTGGCTAGTTTTTTTAATAAAAGGTTGGGTTAAAGCATCAATATACGTTCGCCGTGCACTTATAATAAAACTGGCTTTGTCTTTTTTAATGGGGCCTTGTAACGAAATTCTGCTGGCTATTAAACCAATACCACCTTCTACTTGAAAATTTTGATTATTTCCTTCCTTCATCGAAATATCTAACACACTGCTTAATCTACCGCCATACTGTGCTGGCATACCCCCTTTTATTATGGATACATTTTTTATAGCATCACTATTAAAAATGGAAAAGAATCCAAACAAATGCCCTGTGTTATAAACTGGGGCATCATCTAACAAAATTAAATTTTGATCTGGCCCTCCACCACGTACATAAATACCTGCACTACCCTCTCCTGCATTACGCACCCCAGGCAACAACTGTATAGTTTTTAAAATATCTACTTCGCCTAAAAAAGCTGGTATCGATTTTATTTGTTCTATGGGTAAAGTAAACTTACCCATTTGGGCATTTTTAACATTATTATCACGTTTTTTTGCAGTCACTATCACTGCTTCGGATACTTTTGTTTTGGGTAATAAATCAAAATTAAATACCTTATCGGCCGTAAGATTTAGTTGTATAATATTGGGCTGATAGCCAATATAGGAGGATATAAAAGTATACGTACCCTCATCAACAGTAATACTATAAAAACCATATTGATTACTGTTTATACCTTTTGTTTTTCCTTGTAGGGAGATGGTTGCATTTATTAATGTTTCACCACTTAACGAATCTTTTATATAACCACTTAAGGTAAATTTTTTTTGTGCAAATGATGTAAAGCCTACTAACAACATTAAACACAAAACCGCCTTTTTTTTCATAGATAGAATAAGCTTACTTAGTTTACAACGAATCTTTTACTTCACCACAATGTAGCATTGAGCCTTTATATTCGGGGTGATTTTTCCCCATGTATGGATTAATAATTTCTTTTGTACTGCTAATCCAATTAGCGCCTTTATCTTCCCCAAAAGCCATTGGGCAATTTTGGTAATACATTGTTGGCCCATTATAATTGATAGATTTAAAGGCGGGATATAAAATATCGCTAACCATATTAAAGTCTTTACGCATTTCTGTAATATCAGTTTGTGTTAATAAAGAAACTGCGTTTGCCTTAGCATCTGTAAAAAATAATTTTGCATTTTGGATAACTGCGGCAGAATCGTCTTTTAATTCATTAAAATCAACACTATCTATTAAGGCTATAAATTTTTTGCAACTTTCTTTTGCATTAGAAGTATCTGCAAGTACAAAAGCATTTTGCATATCAAAATAGGCGCTCATCATAGTAGAAACACTTGTATTAAATTTATCGGAGTGTTTTTTAATGGCAATTGCAACCTGCTTTTCGCCACTAAAGCCATTTTCGGTTTTTCGAATTAAAAACCAATAGGCTGCAAATGCAATGGCGGCTAATAAAACAACTAAAATTCCTTTTTTCATTTGTAAAAATTTCCACAAAAATACAAATAAGAGTAATTCCTTTTTAAAGTTTAACGATTACGTTACTTTTGCGGCAAAATTGGTCATTTGTCATTGGTCAAAATAAAATAATACATTAAAAAATATTAAATACTACAATGTTACTTGGTTTACAAAATGCAACGTTTGAATTTGGGGCTCGTACAATTTTTGAAAACGCTACTTGGCATATTCATCCTAACGAACGTATTGGTCTTATAGGGTATAACGGTACCGGAAAATCTACATTATTAAAAATTTTAGTAGGCCAGTACAGGCTTAGTGCTGGCACGGTAGAAAAAGGGAGAGAAACAACGATTGGTTTTTTACATCAAGATTTATTAAGTTTTGATACCGAAGACAGTATTTTACAAGTTGCCATGAGTGCTTTTGAACGAGTGTTAGAGGTTGAAAAAGAATTGGAAGATTTAGCAAAAGAGTTGGAAACAAACCCTACCGATGAATTGGGTATTAAGTACGCCGATTTGTTAAATGAAATGGATGTGCTTGATGGCTATAGCGTTCACCATAAAACAGAAGAAATTTTACAAGGGTTAGGCTTTAGTAATGCAGATGTAAGCCGTCCCTACAAAGAGTTTAGTGGAGGTTGGCGTATGAGGGTTTTATTAGCAAAAATGATTTTAATGGCTCCTGATGTTTTATTGCTGGATGAGCCTACCAACCACTTGGATTTACCTAGTATTGAGTGGTTAGAAAGATACCTGATACATTACAAAGGATCTGTAGTAATTGTAAGCCATGATCGATTTTTTTTAGATAGAATGGTAAACAAAATTGTAGAAATTTACCAAGGCGAATTGCACATTTATAGTGGCAATTATACTTATTATCAAACCGAAAAAGCGGTGCGTATAGAAATGCAAAAACGTGCTTTCGAAAATCAACAAGATTATATACGCCAACAAGAACGTGTGGTAGAACGCTTTAAAGCCAAAGCCAGCAAAGCTGCCATGGCACAAAGTATTATTAAAAAGCTAGATAAAATTGAACGAATAGAAGATACCAATTTAGAGCGACCTAACATAAAAATTAACTTTAGTATTGATAAGCAACCTGGTAAAGTTTTATGTACCGTAAAAGATATTAGTAAAAGTTTTGCCACTACAAAAATTGTTGAAAATACGGGTGCCGAAATTAGCCGTGGCGATAAAATTGCCTTAATTGGTGCTAATGGAAAAGGGAAAAGTACGTTGTTAAGAATTGTAGCTGGTGTAGAACCTTTTGAAGGCGGCGAACGTACTTGGGGACATAATGTAGTTGATGCTTTTTATGCACAGCATCAATTAGAAGCTTTAAATATTGAAAACCCTATTTTAGAAGAAATGGAAAGAGCTGGTAGTGGTAAAACTACTTTAGAGCTTAGAACATTAATGGGTTGTTTTTTATTTGGTGGAGATGATATTGATAAAAAAATTAAAGTACTAAGTGGTGGCGAAAAAGCCAGAGTAGCACTAGCTAAAACTATTGTTAGTAAAGCAAACTTTTTATTACTAGATGAGCCTACCAATCACTTAGATATGCACTCGGTAGAGTTATTGGTAGAAGCATTAAATAAATACGAAGGCAGTTTTATTTTAGTTAGCCATGATCGTTATTTTGTTAGTAAAACTGCTAATAAAATTTGGGAAATAGATAACTACGAAATAAAAGAATTTAATGGTGGGTATGATGAATGGATGGAATGGAAAGAAAGACAAGCGGCGAATGTAGCTGTGGGTGACAAGAAAGTTGAAAGAGTTGAAAAAAACATAGAAGCTATAGCTCCAGTAAATCCCAAACAGCAAACTTTACAACCCATAGATAAAGAGCTTAAAAAAGAACTACAAAAACATAAAAACCGTTTTGCACAATTAGAAGATATAATTGCAGTTGCATCTAAAACAAAAGCCGATTTAGAAACCAAGCTTGGGCAACCCGATATTTTGGCCGACAGGACAAAATTTGTTGTGGCCGAAAAAGCTTATAATGACGCTGTTTTAGAGCTCACAATTTTAAATGGTGAGTATGAAACAGTTTTTGAAAAAGTAATGGAGTTGGAGGAGAAGATGGTATAGCGAATATACAAATTAAAGATAGCTGTTTGCGTGAAGAGCAGTACATTGCCTTTACACCAAAATTAACATTACCATTGAAATGTAAACACTCTAAACATTCTCAATAACCATTGCACTAGCACCTCCCCCGCCGTTACAAATACCAGCAGCACCGTATTTAGCGTTATTTTGTTTTAATACATTTATAAGTGTTACAATAATTCTTGCACCACTACAGCCCAACGGATGCCCTAACGAAACTGCACCACCATTTACATTTACTTTACTTGGGTCTAGTTTCAACCGGCGACTATTTTCAATACCTACTACACTAAACGCTTCGTTTAATTCCCAGTAGCTAATATCTTCCATGGTTAATCCAGCTTTAGCCACTGCTTTTGGTACAGCCAATGCAGGAGTTGTTGTAAACCATTCTGGAGCTTGCTCTGCATCGGCATAACCTATAACTTTTGCAATTGGTTTTAAACCTAATTCATCTGCTTTTTCTTTGCTCATTAAAACAAGTGCAGCAGCACCATCATTCATAGTGCTAGCATTAGCGGCAGTTACGGTACCCTCTTTTACAAAAGCACCTTTAAGCTCAGGTATTTTATCAAATTTTACATTAAAAGGTTCTTCGTCTTTTGTAAATAAAATTGGTTCGCCTTTGCGTTGCGGAATTTCTACGGGCACAATTTCATTCTCAAACTTACCTTGGTTTATTGCTGCTTGGCTTCGTTTATAACTCTCTATTGCAAATGCATCTTGCTCTTGTCTGGTAACCTTACAAGTTGTTGCACAAAGTTCTGCTGCATTACCCATAGCCTTTCCATCATACACATCGGTTAGGCCGTCTTTTGCTAAACCGTCAATAAAAGTGGTATTACCGTATTTATTTCCCCAACGCATTGCATCTGCATAAAAAGGAACATTACTCATACTTTCCATTCCACCAGCAACAACAATATCAGCATCTCCAAGCAGTATACTTTGAGCAGCTTGTGCAATAGCCTTCATACCACTAGCACATACTTTGTTTATGGTTGTACAATTTACTTCGTTGGGTAAACCGGCAAATTTTGCTGCTTGCCTTGCAGGTGCTTGGCCAAGATTAGCCTGTAATACACTACCCATCAACACATCATTTACAAGCTCTGGTGCAACACCGGCTTTTGCAATGGCGCCTTTTATAGCAACTGCACCTAATTGTGTAGCAGTAAATTGTTTTAACGATCCTCCAAAACTACCTAATGGTGTACGTACCGCAGCTATAATATAAACTTCTTTCATGTTGCTTTTTTTAAGAGTGTGCAAGGTACGAATATTAGAAATCAACCCCTTTATCTGGGCTAATAACATTTTTTTAAATGTTTAAAGTCTTTGAGCAGCATAACTTCTGTTAAAAATTTAAAAAAATATTACCCCATATTTTATTTTTACGAATGACTTCGTATATTTACAAAAATTTTTAAGATGAAATATATAATATTAACCCTTTTAGCACTTTGTACTACTGTTGTATTTGCCCAGCAAAAAACAATTTCACAGGCTACTATTACCACAAAAACAACTATTGTATCTCTAGAGGAAGATGATTATACAGTTGCCCCACCCCCACCTTCTGCAGAGGGTGCAGAAGTTAGAATAATGCGGTTTGGAGGCGATGGTGAAACAAAATCGGTTACTCAAATAAAAAATAATTTAATAAAAACAGTAATAAATAATGAGATAAATATTACAACAACCATTAGAGATAATGATAAAAAAATAACGACTACGCTTATGCAAATGAATGGTAGTACAACAGGTTTTTATGCTACAGATGAAGATCAAGAAAAAATGCGTAAACAAATGGATAGCCTAATGCAAAGCAGAAGAGAAAATGGACCAGTTGCAGAGAGTATTATCACTCCCACCACAGACGTTGTTTATATAGACGAATCGAAAAAGATTGCAGGTATGCAATGTAAAAAAGCGATACTTATTACAACCAGAAAAAATAAAACAGATAGTAATATGGTTTGGTATTGTTCTGATTTTAAAGTGCAAGGTGTTACTTCAACAGGCGGCATAGCTGGCTTTGGTGGAAGAGCTACACAGGTAGCAGGATTAGAAAAATTAAACGGATTTCCTATGCAGTACGAAACAATGATGAACCGTGGTAGAAAAATGATAGTAGAAGTAACGAAAATTGATATTGAAAAGGAAGTAAAAGATAAAGAATTTGATATTCCAAAAGATGTTGAATTAAAAGCGATGAAAGATATGCAACAAATGGGTGGTGGTAGAGGTACTTTTCAAATTAGAGTAGGCGGATAATAAATAAAAAACCTCCTGAATTTTTCAGGAGGTTTTTTATTTATATTTTTATAATTATAGAGCTTCGCTTTTATTTTTTACTTCATTAGATTTTGCTACATTTCCTTTCAAGCTATACATACTCTCTTGTAAATTGTAACAACTTTTTAAATTTCCTTTTTCTGAAGGTTTTAATTTAGGCATTTTAAGAAATTCTACAATAGCTAGGTCGGAGTATAAAATGCATTCGTCTGCCATTTTAATCATAATCGCTTTTTTATCTGCCCTCAGCTTTATATCAGCTGGCTTTGCTCCTTTTACTTTATTATATTCTTCTTGTGCATCATAGGTATCATTGTAAATACTTTTTGCCATTAATAAATTAGCCTCTGGGGTATTTTTAAGTTCAATTACTCTTTTTATAGCATTAGCTAATTTACCTCTAGCTGAAGTAAAATCGCTAGGCTTTGGATCGCTAATGTATACATAATTAAACAATTCAACACTGTAATTATACGATAATAGATAATTCGATTTGTTTACTGCAAGTATTTCTTCGTATTTAGCAAATAATGCAATTTTATCTTTTTTATCAACTTGTTCAAGCTCTACCTCTGTCCAATATTCATTTTTTGGGTAAAAGTTTTTAGCCTTGGCTATAACAGCATCAAATGCAGGTTTGTTTTTTGTTCTTGCATAATATTCCACCAAGTATAGATACATTTCCATATCTTTTTCACTACTCAAATTTATAGCAACTAATTTTTCATAGTACACAGCAGCTAAATCATCTTTATTTGCTAATCTTGCTGCCAGGGCAGTATTCTGGGTAAGTGAGGTATCTAAAGCCGGAAACGTAAAACCATTATAACTAAACCCTTTACTAGTAATATAATCTGAAACTAGTGCAGTATTCTTAAAATATTCATATGCACCTTCATAGTCTTTAGCATTGTATTTTTTTGCTCCATTATCAAAAAAACCGTTATAAATATCAAATAAGCGTACATTCTGCTCTTCATTCATCAAGGTATTTTTAACATCTAAAACTTGGTATTTTTTAAATGCTTCAAAAGCTTCAAGTCTACAATTACTGCAAAGGCCAGCAGTTGCATCACTTTTTGCAACTTCATTGTAAATAACCCCTTTATAATACCAAACATCAGCCTTAGCTGCATTTTTTGGATCAGCCAATAGTACATCAATAGCCTTTTTTGCATCAGTATTTTTGCCAAGTATAACAAGCTTTCGTAGATCATCTAAAGTTTGTCCAATTACTATATTGCTTAAAAAAGTTACTGCAATAAAACATAAATTTTTTTTCATTCTTGTAAATTTTTATTGTTAAAGATATTCCTTAATTAAATATACAAAAGGATTTTTGAGTACTTTTTCATAAAACAAGCCCTTTTTTTTTAAAAATTAAGTATAGTATATACTCTAACAGAAATTTATTTTCTTTAAAAAAGAAGCCTTAATTTACACCCTCAATTTTTTAGGATTGATTATTGCGCAAAATACCATACAACAAATTTTAAGCCGAGTAGATATTATTGATATTATAGGCACGTTTGTAAAACTTAAAAAAAGAGGTGCAAACTATTTAGGTTTATGCCCATTTCATAACGAAAAAAGCCCCTCTTTTACCGTTTCGCCAGCTAAAGAAATTTATAAATGCTTTGGCTGTGGAAGAAGCGGCAACAGTATTAGCTTTTTAATGGAAGCTGAAAAATATAGTTATGTTGAAGCGCTACGCTGGTTAGCCAATAAATATGGCGTAGAAATTGAAGAAACCGAAACTAGCCCAGAATACAAACAACAACAACAAGCTGCCGATAGCCTTTACATCATTAATAATTTTGCACAACAATTTTTTAGCACTCAACTCTTTGACACCGATGAAGGGCAAGACATTTCACTCAGCTATTTAAAACAAAGAGGCTTTAGAGAAGATACGATAAAAAAATTTCAATTGGGGTATAATCCCGAAGCAAAAGATACCTTTTCAAAAGCTGCCTTAGCAGCACAATACAATCAAGAATACTTATTAAAATCGGGTTTAGTAAATAACCGAGAAGGTGTTTTGAACGACAATTACCGTGGCCGTATCATTTTTCCTATACATAACCAAAGCGGCAAAGTGTTAGGTTTTGGAGCAAGAATTATAAAAAAAAATGACAAAGCTCCCAAATACATAAATACACCCGAAAACGAAATTTATGTAAAAAGTAAAGTATTGTATGGCAGTTACTTTGCAAGGCAGCCTATTGATAAGGCTGATGAATGCTTGCTGGTAGAAGGTTATACCGATGTAGTTAGTTTACACCAAGCTGGTATAGAAAATGTAGTAGCAAGTGGTGGTACGG
>Ga0209596_1000481_pt1 | contig 36632 bp, 19 predicted proteins | sample M_130807_MF_Meta_FD_187314 | JGI IMG/M metagenome (GOLD analysis project Ga0209596, IMG submission 187314) | Freshwater microbial communities from Lake Montjoie, Canada to study carbon cycling - M_130807_MF_MetaG (SPAdes) (version 2) | ecosystem: Environmental > Aquatic > Freshwater > Lake... | reverse complement strand
CTTACTTAACTGCTAGCTGGAGTTCATTTGAATACAATAAAGAGAAGTGTAAGAGAGATGTTGGTTATATCTTAGATGGTGTAGCAACTGATATCTTATATGGTGGTAACGAAAGAAGTGTAATGAGTGGCGATTTCTATTACAAATATCCTTCAAAGGCAACTTTATTAGGAGATGGAGATGGAGTTGGACAATTAGGACAAACTTTAGATGGTATTATTTACGCAAGTAGAGTAGCTCAAAAAGTTGCACAAAATACACAATTTGTAACAGCATCATTAGCAGTATCGGCATCATTTGATTTATTAAGAAAGAATAAAAACTTTATAGCAGCTGAAACTATTGCTTATGTTAGTTCTTCTTGGAGTGGTGTTTATTATAACGAAGCAAGTTGTTCACGTGATGTAAAATATATCATAGATGCAGCAGCAACTGATGTATTCTATGGCGGAACTGAAAGAGCAGTAACCGCTGGTTCATACTATTTCTTATTCCCATCAAAAGCAACTGTAAAAGGTGTTCCATCTGAAGCAGCACAATTAGACCCAACAATTACAGGTGTAAGATATGCTGGTAAATTGGCAAGCAAGGTTGTAGCAAACCCAGCATTCCAATTACCATCTGCATCATTATTAACAACTGCAAATTTATTGACATTAAATAAAAGTTTAATTCAAAAAGAAACTATAACATTCTTAAGTTCTTCTTGGAGTACTTTACAATACAATGAGACTAGTTGTTCTCGTGACTTAGGATTTATCATAGATGCTATTAGAACTGACTTAGTTTATGGTGGTAATGAAAGAAGTATTGAAGCAGGTTCTTACTATTATAAGATTCCTTCAGTAGCAATTCAACCTTCATATACTGATAATGGTACAATTGGACAAAAAATTCAAACTGTTGATGGTATTGATTTCGCAAGAGGGTTATCTGAGAAAGTTGTAGCAAATACTCTATTAACTTATTTGGCACCTGCTACTAAGAGAAGACAAGCAGCTGAAAGATTAAGAGGTTCTAAAGATGAATTGAAACAAAGAGCAATTGGATATACAAACGGAGCATTCCCTTACTTAGTTTATAACGAAGCAAGTTGTTCTCGTGATACTGGATTGATTGTTGATGCTTGTTGTACTGATTTACTTTACGGAGGTAACGAAAGAGGTATCGCAGCAGCATCATCATACTACACAGGCCAATATGGAAGTGCAATTGCAGTGACTAGAGACCAATTATTGGAAACTTTAGAAACTAATAGATATTTAAGAACAAGAGCAGAGTTTATAGCAGCTGGCGCACCCGTTGAAGCATTTGGTTCATTGATTGTGGCAACTGGTATTGACTATTCTTATAATGGTAGTGGTGTAACATTCAAAGCACTTCCTCCAAATCAGGGTGGTAGTGGTGTTGCAAACCCATTATATGAAATTACGGAATTGGGTGGAGGTAGAATCTACTTTACATCTGGTAACGAAACTGGTGACTTTAGAATTGGTACTGGATTGAGTATTAATCAGGCAACGGGTACTTTGGTGGGTAGAACATTTAGTAAATCTCTATTCTCATTAGTAACTCCGTTCTCATTAGCACTACAAATATAAAAAAGAAAAGAAAAAAATAAAAAGAAATGGCAACAGTATTCGTACCTTTAAATCGGTTTCAGTCAGTAGTAACAGGATTGACTGGAGAACCTGATGAAATATATACAACACCCGATGGCGTATCATCGATTGTATTATCTTGTCAAATTACAAATAATAGTTTAATAACTCAACCTGTTACTATATTTGTAACATCTAATAAAGAAATACCCGTACCTCAATTTGGGGCAATATACAGCGGTAGTTCATTTGTAAGTTCTTCTGTATCATTATTAAATTTTAGTGGAAGTTTTGCTAGTGCATCTATATTACTTAATTCAAATAGACAATTTTTGAGAAAAGAAATAGCAGCATACACATCATACCAAAATAATTTATCCGAAACTCCATATACTTTTATATCTGACTATTTTGAACAAAATACTTTAGATGATGTTGATGCAATAAAATATGACATAGCTAATAATACAACAATTAGAACAAATAAAGCAGCAAAAGCTTATTTTGATAAAAATGGTGTATCTGCAATTGATACAACAGAATATTCTGCATCTATATTTGCATTAGATTACCTAAAAGTATTATCAAATCAAATTATAAAAAACCAATCTGTAACTGGTTCTACCGATTCACCATTATTATTTCAAAGTGGAGTTACACAATCCGTATTAAGTGGATTTACAAATGGAACGCAATCGGGAATATCAGCATCTATATATGTTGTAAATTCTTTAGTAGATATAATTAAAAAAACTATTGAAGCTCCTGTATTGGTAGAGCAAGAAGCTGTAAGATTAGTAACAAACGTAACAATACCGCCAGCAGATTCACTTTCACCGGTGGTTTCTGGTAAATTAGTATTAGAAGAAACATATGGTTTTATAGTATCTGGTTCAACTGATTTGACCGTAGTTCTTTCCTTGTTAGAAAGTGCGAATGAATAACAATAATATCATTGATTGATATTTATAAGGGATTCTCTATATTTATAACAAAGCTGGGAAAGTAACGCATGGCAATAAGTAATTTATTAACAGGAAGGGTAAGAGTAGTATCCCCAAAAAATGTAACCGCAGACAGATATCAGTTTCTTGACCCATCTCAAGCGGAGCCGAATTTTGGTGTACCATCATTTTCAGCCTCTCTTTATGATAATCCAGCTATTCTTGTATCAGATAGTGAAGGAAATAGAGGATTTATACAATTTGCACCAACTGCTAAACAAATAGCATCTGGTTCGGCAACTGCATCAATTTCCCCAAATTTAGGATTACAAGTAAATACAAATACATCAATTCAAGGAAATTTATATGTAAGAGATTCTATATATGCGGAGCAATTAATATTATCCTATATTTCATCATCTGTAATATATTCATCCGGTTCAAATAAATTTGGTGATGATATATCCGATGTACAGCAAATAACTGGTTCTCTAAATATTAGTGGAAGTGTTATAATAACTGGTTCACTTAAAGCACAACAAATAACAGCTTCTATATCTGGTTCATTTACTGGAGATGGTGGTGGTTTATTTAATATTCCTCGTTCGGCATTTAGTGGAGATGCATTTAGAATAGCTAGTGGTAGTGTAACTGCATCGGTAACTCCGGATTATGGTTTCAAAGTTGAATCGGCATTACGTGGTTCTGAATTTACTGGTAGTGTTAGAATAACTGGTAGTATATCAGCATCTTTATTTACTGGAGATGGTGGTGGATTATTTAATTTACCTGCATTAACAGCAACATTAATAGCTAGTGGTTCTACAACGGCATCTATTGCACCAAATACTGGATTTAAAGTTAATACATTTGCACAATTTGATTTTTCAGTATCCGCATCAATGTTTACTGGTAGTGGTAGAGGTTTATTTGATATTCCTAGGTCAGCATTAACACCTGATGCATTAACAGCAACATTAATAGCTAGTGGTAGTGTAACTGCATCAACATCACCTAATTTTGGATTTAAAGTAGAATCAATTAATATTGGTTCACAATTTAGTGGTAGTTTATTTGTAAGTGGTGGATATATTAGAGTTGAAACTGGTTCATTCTTTAGTGGTAGTGGTAAGGGTTTATCCGATATACCTCGTTCAGCACTATCACCCGATGCTTTATTAAGTACTTTAATTACAAGCGGTTCTGTAACAGCATCTGTATCTCCAAATTTTGGATTTATTGTTGTTTCTGTAGATAGTGGTTCTCAATTTACCGGTTCATTATTTGTTAGTGGGGCTAGAGGTATTGAATTAGCATCTGGCTCATCTTATTCAGGTAGTGGTGCTAGATTATTTGATATACCAATTAAAGCATTAAAAGATTTAGACCTTTCAAAAATTGGTAGTGGAAGTGTAACTGCATCCATTAGTCCTGATTATGGACTTAGAGTAAATACATTTTCTACATTTAGTGGAAGTATGATAATATCATCATCTGCTACATATTACGCAACAGAATCATTAAATACTAACTTTAATGTAACTAATGCTAGTACACTTGCATATACATTTGCTGATGCAGCTTTTGGAAATAATCCAACATTAAATTTAGTAAGGGGGTTATCCTATACATTTAATATAAATGCATCAGGTCATCCATTTTATATTAAAACAATAAGTTCAACAGGCACAGGAAATCTTTATAATACTGGAGTAACAAATAATGGAACTGATAATGGAACAATAACATTTGTAGTACCATATGATGCACCAAATACACTTTATTATAATTGCCAATTCCATTTAGCAATGGCGGGCACTATTAATATAGTTGATAGTATCATACAAAGACCGGCTGAATTTAAAATTATAAGTGATACTGAAATTATTGGAACTACAAATATCACAGGTTCGTTAATTGTAGGTAAAGAAGTTGTATTTAAATCAACTGTTACTGCATCAATGTTTAGTGGTAGTGGTAAGGGATTATTTGATATACCTCGTTCTGCATTTACAGGAGATTCAACTAGAATAGCTAGTGGTAGTATAACTGCTTCTGTTGATCCTGATTATGGATTTAGAGTTGAAACTAATAAAACTAATATAAGTGGGTCTGTTGTATATGGTTCTCAATTTACATCATCTGTTGATATAAGTGGAAGCCTTAGAGCAAATATTATTATTTCCAACGAAATCAGTAGTTCTAATATTAGTGGTTCGTTTCAAGGAGATGGTAGTAGATTAACAAATATTATTGTACCACCGCAAGTAGCAACAAAAATTATATCGGGTTCAGTAACGGCATCTGTAGCACCTAATTTGGGATTTGTAGTTACCTCTACTGATTTTGGTTCTACTATTATTGGCGGATTGGGAATTACTGGAAGCTTATTTGTAAGTGGAAATATTTCATTAGGGTCTGGTTCATTTTTTAGTGGTAGTGGTGAAAAATTATTTAATATTCCTAGAACAGCATTAACTCCGGATGCACTATTATCAACATTTATAGCATCTGGTAGTGTAACTGCATCTGTATCTCCTTTATATGGATTTAAAATAGAATCTACTGAAAAGGGTACACAATTTAGTGGAAGCTTGTTTATAAGTGGAGCTGGTGTATTTTTAAATTCGGGTTCATTTAGTGGTAGTGGTAAAAATTTATTTGATATACCGATTTCAGCACTTTCTAATTTAGATACTTCAAAAATATTTAGTGGTAGTGTTACTGCATCGATTTCTCCAAATAAAGGATTTCAAGTCTTTGCAAATACATCAAATTTCTCTGGTTCAATATCTGCATCTGTATTTAGTGGTAGTGGTGCTGGATTATTTGATATTCCTCGTTCTGCATTATCATCGGAAGTATTTAGGATTGTAAGTGGTAGTGTAACCGCATCTGTTTCTCCAAATGATGGATTTAAAGTTGAATCATTAGAAAGTGGCTCTCAATTTACTGGAAGCTTATTTGTAAATTACGGAAATATAAGAGTTGGGACTGGTTCATTTTTTAGTGGCAGTGGTGCTGGTTTAAAAGATATTCCTCGTTCAGCATTAACATTAGATGCATTAATATCTACTGAAATTAAAAGTGGTAGTGTAACTGCTTCTGTATCACCTAATTTTGGATTTAGAGTAATATCAATAGATAGTGGTTCACAATTTAGCGGAAGCTTATTTGTAAGTGGTGGATATATTAGAGTTGAAACTGGTTCGTTTTTTAGTGGTAGCGGTGCTGGATTATCTGATATTCCTGAATCTGCTCTATCATTTAAAATTAATAGAATTGCAAGTGGTTCGGCAACTGCATCTATTAGTCCTGATTATGGACTTAGAGTAAATACATTTTCTACAATTAGTGGAAGTTTTATTGTATCATCATCAGCAAGAGCAATACCTGATTATGAAATAGATAAGGTATTTATTGTTACAAATGATGGTAGTGGTCTATATAATATAAGTAATGCATTAGTAAGTGGTTCAAACCCAACTTTAACTTTAGTTAGAAATCTAAACTATACATTTAATGTAAAAGCAGTAGGACATCCATTCTTAATTAAAACAGTAAATAGTACTGGCCCTAGTAATACATACGATACTTGGGTAACAAATAATGGAGCTGATAATGGAACTATAAATTTTTTAGTTTCTGGTAGTGCACCTAATACACTTTATTATAATTGTCAATTTCACTCATCAATGGCTGGTACTATTAATGTGGTTGATGCATTATATGTTCCTGCTGAAATAAAATTAATTGGAGAAACAAAAGTAATTGGTAATGTTACCGCATCTATGTTTAGTGGTAGCGGTAAAGGTTTGTTTGATATACCTCAATCAGCAATATCTGGGGATACTGTTAGAATTGCTAGTGGTAGTGTAACGGCTTCTGTATCTCCTAATTTTGGATTTAGAGTAGCATCATTTGTAAGTGGTTCTGATTTTAGTGGAAGTATTAGAATAGATTCATCTTCATTCTTATATGCAGTAGGTACTTATTTAAGACAAATTCCTAGAGCAGCATTGACAGAAGATGCATTAGTATCATCAGAAATTAAATCAGGTTCAGTAACCGCATCCGTATCTCCGGATTTTGGATTTAGAGTAACAACTCCATTTACATCTTCAATTGATGAATCTGGTTCGTTTACTACACAAATTGGTTCTAGATTTACTGGTTCAGTTGATATTAGTGGTAGTTTATTTGTAAATGATGTTAGTGGAGCAATTTATATTGGTTCATCTTCATTCATATATGGTACTGGTACTTATTTAAGAAATATTCCTCGTTCAGCATTAACAGAAGATGCACTTATTAGTACTGAAATTAAATCAGGTTCTGTAACAGCATCCGTATCTCCTGTATTTGGATTTAGAGTAATAGCAGCTAATATTTTTAGTGGTTCTAATTTTGGTTCTCAATTCACTGGTTCGGTTGATGTTAGTGGTTCATTAAGAGCATTTAATTTTATAGGAGATGGTTCTCAATTAACAAATGTTCAAGCGACCGCAGCACCATTGATAGCAAGTGGTTCAGCAACGGCATCCGTACAAAGTGGAAATACATTTATAATAACAACTGGAGCAACAGGTTCTGGTTTAGATTATCAAATTGGTACTCTTATAACTGGTAGTGTTGATGTTAGTGGTAGTTTAAAAGCTCAATTTATATTAGGTGATGGTAGATATATTAGTAATGTACAAGCAGCTGCAGCACCTTTCATTGGTAGTGGTTCTGCAACTGCATCGGTTCAAAGTGGAAATTCTTTTGTAGTAACAACTGGAGCAACTGGTTCAGCTATTGGTTCTAGATTTACTGGTTCTATTGATGTAAGTGGTAGTGTTAAAGCATTTTCATTTAGTGGAGATGGTTCTCAATTAACAAACGTACAAGCATCAGCAGCACCATTAATAGCAAGTGGTTCAGCAACTGCATCCGTACAAAGTGGAATACAATTTGTTGTTACAACTAAAGGTACGTTTTCTAGCGTAGGTTCTAATTCTGGTTCTTACTATGGTTCTATATTTACTGGTTCGGTTAATATTAGTGGTTCAATATCAGCATCTCGTTTTGAAGGTGATGGCGGTGGATTGTTCAATATACCTGCATCAGCATTACAAGACCTTCAATTAGATAGAATTCAATCTGGTTCTGGTAAAGCTATAATAAGTCCAAATCAATTAAATGTAAATACAGCTATAACTGCCGCACTTTATATTGGTGATGGTGGTGGATTATTTAATATTCCTGCAAACGCATTACAAGACCTTAAGTTAGATAGAATTCAATCTGGTTCAGCTCAGGGTATAATTTCTCCAAATAAAGGATTTGAGGTAAATACATCTGTTAGAATATTTTCTGGTTCATTAACTGTAAGTGGTTCGGTATTTGTTAGTGGTGGGAATATGGTACTCCAAAGTGGTTCTGCATATGTTGGAGATGGTAGTGGTTTAACAAATATTAGTTTAGCAAATATATCATTTGAAACATTTATATTAAAAAGTGGTTCATTTACTGCATCAATTTCTCCTGATAAAGGATTTATAGTAAACGCATCAGCTAGTATTTGGGGAGATGTATATGTTGGAAATAATCTAAGAGCTAATAAAATAACTGGAAGTACCTCAATATATTCTCCAATAGTAAGTGGAGGTTTATTAGGAACATACGCATATCAGGGAAATGGACCTACGGCAAGTATTGATTATAATATTTTAAGATTTGACCCAACTAGAGGACATTATATTCCACAACCTGAAACATCATTAACTCAAACTGTAGGGTTTAGTAATGTAAGTGATTTGACTGTTATACATAATTTAAATATTTTGTATCCAATAGTTCAGGTATATGCAACTGGTTCGGAAGACCAGATTATGGCTGGTACAATTAAATCGATAGATGCAAATACTATTCAAGTTAAATTTTCTGGATTAACTTCTGGGCATGTTGTAATTGGTAGTGGTGGTTCTTTAATTAGTGGTACAATACAGGGTGATAGAGTTATTGGTTCTGTACTTTCTGCATCATACGCACTCGTTGCAGAAACAGCAAAAAATGTTACCGGATTTGATTCAGCATCATTATCAGCATTGAGTGATATTCAAAATTTAGTTAGAAATTCTCAAACATCGTCAATGGCGGTGTTTAGTGCAGTAAGTTCTTCTTACGCATTAACCGCATCATATGCATTAAACGCAGGAGCTGGTGGTGGTACTGAATTATTTATATACCAAACCAGTTCATTAGTAAAAGCACAAGTAGGAAAAATTCATTTTACTGGTTCTGGTGTTGATGTGACATCATCTGGTTCAAATGGTGTATTGGTAACTATATTAGGTGGTGGGGGCGCATTAGATACAACAAACTTTATACAAAAAACACAAACGGCTTCAATGTTTGTTGGTACTGCATCATTGGCATATACAGCATCTTACGCAATGTTTGCATTATCTTCTGGTAATACTGATACGGCATCTTTTTTACAAATTAATAAAGACCAAACAATAAATGCATCACTTACAATTAGTGGTAGTTTAGGTGTGAGTGGTAGCTTATCAATAAATGCACTTATATCTGGTTCATCCGAAGATGTAGTAGTTTGGAATAGTATAACAAAAAGATTAGAAAAAAGAAATATAGCAGGTGTACAAGGTTCTTCTGGTACAGGAGGTTCTGCTGGTACGGCTGGCTCAGCTGGTTCGACTGGTTCAGCTGGCACATCTGGCACATCGGGAGAAAGTGGTTCATCGGGAACTTCTGGCACAACCGGTTCGGATGGTACATCGGGAACTTCTGGCACAAGTGGTAGTAATGGTTCATCGGGAACTTCTGGCACATCAGGAACAACTGGTTCGGATGGTACATCGGGAACTTCTGGCACAAGCGGCACATCGGGAACTTCTGGCACATCAGGAACAACTGGTTCGGATGGTACATCGGGAACTTCTGGCACATCAGGAACAACTGGTTCGGATGGTACATCGGGAACTTCTGGCACAAGCGGCACATCGGGAACTTCTGGCAGTAGTGGAACAAGCGGCACATCAGGAACTTCTGGCACAAGCGGTACATCAGCAACATCTGGCACATCAGGAACTTCTGGAACAAGCGGAAGTAGTGGGTCATCTGGTACAAGCGGCACAAGTGGTTCGACTGGTAGTAGCGGTACTGCTGGTAGTAGTGGAACAAGCGGCTCATCGGGAACAAGTGGTAGTAGTGGCACATCAGGAACTTCTGGGTCAACGGGTAGTAGTGGTACATCGGGAACTTCTGGGTCAACTGGTACAGGTGGTTCATCCGGTACAAGCGGCACCGCAGGAACATCCGGCTCAACGGGTACGGGTGGAAGTAGTGGCTCATCAGGAACTTCTGGCACAAGCGGAAGTAGTGGAGCAGCAGGTTCATCGGGAACTTCTGGTAGTGGTGGTACGTCTGGAAGTGGAGGTTCATCTGGCACATCTGGCTCATCAGGAACTTCTGGCACATCAGGAACTTCTGGTAGTGATGGTATAAGCGGAACTTCAGGAACTTCAGGAAGTAGTGGCACAAGTGGAAGTAGTGGGACGTCTGGCACAACTGGTTCGGCGGGTACATCAGGAACTTCTGGTTCAACGGGGTCATCGGGTACAACTGGTTCAGCTGGTACATCTGGCAGTAGCGGAACTTCTGGAACAAGCGGTAGTAGTGGCACATCAGGAACTTCTGGGACTACTGGAAGCGCCGGAACTTCTGGCACATCGGGTTCAGATGGTTCGTCTGGTACATCCGGCTCATCAGGAACTTCTGGCACATCGGGAACGTCTGGTAGTGGTGGTACAACGGGCTCAGCGGGAACTTCTGGCACAAGCGGTACAAGTGGTAGTGATGGCACATCAGGAACTTCTGGAACAAATGGTAGTGGTGGTAGTAGTGGTACGAGTGGTATTGGTACTAATGGAACATCAGGAACAAGCGGCACATCAGGAACGAGTGGTAGTGATGGAACTTCTGGCACATCAGGAACTAATGGTAGTAATGGAACTTCTGGCACAAATGGTTCAGCAGGAACTTCTGGAGCAAGCGGCTCTAATGGAACTTCTGGCACAAGCGGCTCTAATGGAACTTCTGGAGCAAGCGGCTCTAATGGAACTTCTGGTACATCGGGAACTTCTGGAATAAGTGGTAGTGATGGCACAAGCGGCACGAGCGGTTCAAATGGTACAAGTGGCACATCGGGAAGTAATGGAACTTCTGGTACAAGCGGCACAAGCGGTACGAGCGGTACTAATGGTAGTGCTGGTACAAGCGGCACATCTGGAAGTAATGGTTCATCGGGAACTTCTGGAAGTAATGGCACATCGGGAACAAGCGGTACATCAGGAACTTCTGGCACAAGTGGAATAAATGGTAGTAATGGTACATCGGGAACTTCTGGACTTGATGGAACATATTTTGGAAGTAGTGGAACTTCTGGCACAAGTGGAAGTAGTGGTACATCGGGAGTAAGTGGTACATCAGGAACTTCTGGATTAAACGGAACTTTCTTTGGTAGTAGTGGTACAAGCGGCACAAGCGGAACTTCTGGCACAAGTGGAATAAATGGTAGTGATGGAACTTCAGGAACTTCTGGACAAAATGGTACATCGGGTACTTCTGGAACTTCTGGATTAAACGGAACTTTCTTTGGTAGTAGTGGAACATCTGGAAGTGGTGGCTCATCAGGAACTTCTGGAGCTGGAACTTCTGGAACATCAGGAACAAGCGGCACATCTGGAACATCGGGCTTAAATGGAACTTTCTTTGGAAGTAGTGGTACGAGTGGTGGTGATGGTACTTCTGGAACTAGTGGAGCTGGAACTTCTGGAACATCAGGAACAAGCGGCACATCGGGAACATCTGGATTGGATGGAACTTTCTTTGGTTCATCGGGAACTTCTGGAAGTGATGGCACATCAGGAACTTCTGGAGCTGGTACATCAGGAACTTCTGGTATGGATGGTACATCAGGTACTAGTGGATTAGATGGAACTTTCTTTGGTAGTAGTGGTACATCTGGAGAAAGTGGTTCATCGGGAACTTCTGGAGAAAGTGGTACATCAGGAACTTCTGGAGTGAGTGGCTCATCAGGAACTTCTGGGACATCGGGATTAGATGGTACGTTATTTGGAAGTAGTGGTACTTCGGGAACATCTGGCACATCAGGCTCAGCTGGCACATCAGGAAGTTCTGGCACATCAGGAACTTCTGGATTAGATGGTACGCTATTTGGAAGTAGTGGTACATCTGGCACATCGGGAACTTCTGGAGTAAGTGGTTCATCGGGAACTTCTGGCACAAGCGGCACATCAGGAACTTCTGGATTGAATGGTACAATGTTTGGTTCATCGGGAACTTCTGGCACATCAGGAACTTCTGGAGTAAGTGGCACATCGGGAACTTCTGGTACAAGTGGCACATCGGGAACTTCTGGTTTAAATGGAACAATGTTTGGAAGTAGTGGTACATCAGGAATAAATGGTTCAACTGGTAATGCTGGTGTAGATGGTACTTCTGGAACTTCTGGTACAAACGCTCCGGGCTTTTCATCGGGAACTTCTGGTACTTCTGGAGTTAGTGGCACTGCTGGAACTTCTGGTACAAACGCACCTGGATATTCTTCTGGCACATCGGGAACTTCTGGACAAACAGGCACAAGCGGTATAAATGGGACAAGTGGTACAAACGCTCCGGGCTTTTCTTCTGGAACATCAGGAACGTCTGGGGCCACAGGAACTTCTGGTACATCTGCGCCTGGAATAACTTCTGGTACATCGGGCTCATCTGGATTTGGATTAACTGGAACAACTGATAATGGTATAATAACTTATAACGCAACACCGGTGGGTGCAAATGTTGAAAGTAATTTAATATTTGATGGTACAACTTTATCTGTAGTAGGAAATATTTCATCTACAACATTTAGAGAAACTTATAATAATTTGGGAACTGGTGGAAGTGTAACATTAGACCTTTCAACGGCAAATAATTTCAGAAGACAATTTAATGGTACTGCAACAATATCATTAGTAAACGCACCAGCATCAAATGCATTCGGATTTACTTTTGTGTCTGTAAACGCAGGAGCATATTCTATTACGTGGCCTGTTAGTGTTAAATGGACTGGTGGTATCGCACCTATATTAACATCATCTGGTACGGATGTATTGACATTCTTTACATTTGATAATGGAACTACATATTATGGATTTGTAGTTGGAAAAAATCTTAGTTAATAATTAAAATTTATGAGTATAGCAAGAAAATTAATACCATCAGATTCAGCACAAGCGTTTCCATTTGTTTTTAAAATAACAACAACATCAGTAAACACGGTATTTACTTGTCCTTTAATAGATTATGGTGGATTAACGCCATCTTTATATATAAATTGGGGAGATAGTAGTTCATCACCTTTAATAACTGCATCTAATTCAGTAAATAGAATTCATACTTATGCTAGTGTGGGTACATATATTGTGACAATAAGTGGTTTTATGCCAGGATTTGCAGTAAATAATAATTCAGCAATTAGAAATCTTATAACAGAATTAGTACAATGGGGAACTGTTGGATTACGAAGTGTAAATTTTTATGGTTGTATAAATTTAACAGCAATACCTGGAAGTGCATCATTAAGTGCAGTAGGTGGATATACTGGTTTAGATGAGGTAGCTACATTTTCTAATTTTATGAATGGTACTAGAATAACATCAATACCTTCGGATATATTTAATTATTCACCAAAAGCAACAACATTTAATAGCACATTTGCATCAATATCAACAATAACATCTATACCAACTGGATTATTTGATAATGTTCCTTTAGTAACTTCATTTGCATCTTGTTTCTTTGCATGCCAAGCATTAACAACAGTACCATTAACATTATTTGACCAAAATATAAATGTGACTAGTTTTTCTGGAACGTTTAGAAATTCTAGAGCAATAACTAATGTTTTACAATTTACATATAATACTGCAGTAACAACTTTTACTAATTTATATAATATGAGTTCTACAACAAATGCTTTAACAGGAACTGCTCCTGAATTGTGGAATAGAATACCTACACCAGCAGGAACATCTGCATTTACAAATTGTACTGGATTAACAAATTATGCATCAATACCTATAAACTTTAAATAATATGTACTTAAGAATTATAAACAATACAATTAATTATCCATATACTATTAATGAATTAAGACTAGCATTTCCAAATGTAAGCCTTCCTGAAATTATTAGTGATGAATCTTTAATAGAATGGGATATGCATGTAGTACAACCAACTCCAATTCCGGTTGACCATACAAAAAATATTACGGAAGGAACTCCTACTTTAATTGATGGGGTTTATTATAAAAGCTGGATAAAAACCGATGCTACCGCAAATGAAATTTCTTATAGAGTAGAAAATCAATGGGAAATAATACGAATTCAACGAAATGAATTATTGGCAGAATGCGATTGGACACAATTAGCAGATATTCCATCTGAAACAAAAGTAATTTGGTCTCAATATAGGCAATCTTTAAGAGATATTACATCTCAAACTAATCCATTTAGTATAACTTGGCCTGTGAAACCTTAAAAGGAAAATAGTTTATATTTATACCTATAACAAAAGTATATAGATATAAATGGTAATACATAGTCCAATATTTTCAGGTTCAATTACACAAGCTTCAAATGCGTACGCAAATTTAAGTGGTTCATTTACTGGGTCCTTTACTGGTTCGTTTAAGGGTACTATTGATGTGTCACAAGCTGCATTTGATTATTTGAATGTAAATCAAAAATTATCTATTACTGGTTCTCAAATAATAACAGGCTCTATATATTTAACGCAAGGTGGATATTTAGTAGACGGTGTAAACGTATTAGATTCGGCAATAGCATTTGCGATAGCATTAGGATAAAAAAATAAAATAAAATGGCAAATACATTTAAAAATAGTATAACAAGTTCAATAGGTACATCTGGTGTTAAAGTTTATGAAACACCAGCAGGAACAGCAGCAACAGTAATTGGTGTAAACGTAGCAAATACAGCAACACAAAATATTTCTGTAAGTGTAATGCTTAGAGATAATGGTGGAAATAAATGTGTATTTTTAGTAAAAAATGCTTTGATTGTACAGGGTAGTTCAAATGTTATGGTAGGCGGAGACCAAAAGGTTGTATTGGAAGCAACAGACTTTATATCAGTTACATCATCATTGGCAGCTTCGGCAGATGTAATTGTTTCGGTATTAGAATTGACATAATAAAAAGATATATTAAATGGCGTTTAACGGTAATAATCCAAATGGTTTAAATCAGACTAGTGTAAATAGTATATCACTTTTTGTAAGTGGTTCTTCTATTTTAAATGCCTCATCTGAATCTGTAAGTGTTGTAGGAAATTTTACTTCATCTGCAGTACAAACAAATATAATTGGAGTAACTAGTGGTTCTTCATTACAAATAAAAGCAAATACACAAATTAGTGGCTCGGCTAATATTTCATCATCAATATCAGCATCTTTATTTAAAGGTGATGGTAGTGGATTATTTAATATAAACGCAGCATCTATTGGTGATTTAGATAGATTAAAATCGGGTTCAGCAACAGCAATAATTTCTCCAAATAGGGGATTGGAAATAAATAATTCAGTAACTATAAGAGATTATCTTATTGTAACTGGTAGTGGTATTTTTAAAGGTGATATAAATGTAGCTGGAAAAATAAATACATTAGAATTATTTACAACATATATTTCATCATCTATAATATACGCAAGTGGTTCATCAAAGTTTGGTGATGCACAAAATGATAAGCAAGAATTTACTGGTAGTGTAGGAATTACTGGTTCATTATCATTCGGAGTAGGTTCTTTATCACCCGATTTATCAAATGATGTATTAGTTTATAATTCTACAACTGGTAAAATTGGTTTTAAAACAGCAGCAGCAACGTCTGGTACATCAGGAACTTCTGGCACATCGGGAACAACTGGTTCAGCCGGCACATCGGGAACTTCTGGAACTTCTGGAACAAGCGGTAGTAGTGGCACATCAGGAACTTCTGGAAGTAGTGGTACATCCGGCTCTACTGGCAGTGCTGGTACATCGGGAACTTCTGGTTCAACAGGTTCATCGGGTACAACTGGGTCAGCTGGAACATCTGGAAGTAGCGGGACTAGTGGAACAAGCGGAAGTAGCGGGACTAGTGGAAGTTCTGGCACATCAGGAACATCTGGCACAAGCGGTTCAACAGGTTCATCTGGCACAACGGGTTCAGCAGGAACTTCTGGTAGTGGTGGTACAACGGGCTCAGCTGGAACTTCTGGCACAAGCGGTAGTAGTGGCACATCGGGAACTTCTGGGTCAGCAGGTACTTCTGGGTCAGCAGGTACTTCTGGCACAAATGCATCAGCAGGTACATCTGGTATAAGTGGTACTGGTGGTTCATCAGGAATTTCAGGAACAAGTGGCTCATCGGGAACTTCTGGAACAAGCGGTAGTGCTGGTAGTGGTGGTATAACTGGAGGTGGTGGTACAAATGGAACATCGGGAACAAGTGGCACATCAGGAACTTCTGGTAGTGCAGGTACATCGGGAAGTAGTGGTTCATCAGGAAGTAGTGGTTCATCTGGTATAAGTGGAGCAGGTGGAGGAAGTGGTACCTCGGGAACAAGTGGTAGTGGTGGCTCATCGGGAACAAGTGGTAGTGGTGGCTCATCGGGAACGTCTGGTACATCAGGAATAAGTGGAGTACAAGGTTCATCCGGTTCGGCTGGTACATCTGGCACATCGGGAAGTACTGGAGCTGGATATGGTAATGTAACATCAACTACATCAGCAACACCGGCATCAACTGGAACAATAACATTAACAACAAATCAGCAAGGTGCATTTATAACTGGAGTTAGAGTAAGAGCTGTAAATACTGTTTCAAACTATTTTGAAGGAACTGTAACTATCACAGGTGGTACATCATTTGCCATAGCAGCTGATTATAATTTAGGTACAACAACTGCATCATCTTGGACAATTAGTATAGCGGGATTAAGAGGAACTTCTGGTTCTGCTGGCTCATCTGGCACAAGCGGTACGTCAGGAACTTCTGGAATAAGTGGAGTACAAGGTTCATCAGGAACTTCTGGGACTAGTGGCTCATCAGGAACTTCTGGAGCAAGTGGTAGTAGTGGAACATCTGGAGCAAGTGGCTCATCAGGAACTTCTGGGACTAGTGGCTCATCAGGAACTTCTGGTGTAAGCGGTAGTAGTGGTACATCCGGAGTAAGCGGTTCAGCTGGAAGTAGTGGTACGAGTGGAAGTAGTGGCACGAGTGGAAGTGGTGGCACATCTGGCACGAGCGGTAGTAGTGGAACATCGGGAACTTCTGGTAGTGGTGGCACAAGTGGCTCATCAGGAACTTCTGGAGCAAGTGGCTCATCAGGAACTTCTGGTACAAGCGGTTCATCAGGAACTTCTGGCACAAGTGGTAGTGGTGGAACGGCAGGTTCTTCTGGCACATCAGGAAGTAGTGGTACAAGTGGCACATCAGGTACACATGGCTCATCAGGAACTTCTGGTACAAGCGGCTCATCAGGAACTTCTGGCACAAGTGGTAGTGGTGGAACGGCAGGTTCTTCTGGCACATCAGGAAGTAGTGGTACAAGTGGCACATCAGGTACACGTGGTACATCAGGTTCTTCTGGATTATTATCATTGACAGGCACAACTACAAATGGTGTAATTACATTAGCAGCAAGTGGAGCACCAAATGCAAATGTAAATGCAAACTTAACTTTTGATGGTACTACATTGGCAGTAACCGGTAACGCTACAATTAGTGGTGACCTTACTGTAAGTGGTACAACAACATATATTAATACAACAACTTTAAATGTAGGTGATAATATCATCACATTAAATGCAGATATAACGGCAGCAACTACACCAACTGAAAATGCTGGCATAGAAGTTAAAAGAGGAACTCAAGCTACAAGACAATTTTATTGGAATGAGAGTGGATTGAGATGGTATCATGATGCAGATACTTATGTAGCTGGTAATATTGGTGGTAGTGGTAATATCGTAATAACTGGTACAATAGATACTGGTATAGGAGCAACTGAGGTTTATTTAATGAATCAAAATGTTAGAACATCAGATAATGTAACGTTTAATCAAATAATATCAACAACTGGAGTATATGCGGCTGGTACATCTGGATTTTATAGTACAACATATGCTAGTAATGTCAGAAATCCAATTTGGAGATTTGGTAACGCTGATGCATATGGTATAAGTTATTTCCAAGGTACAGCAGGTGCATATAGTAATTTAGATACAATTGGTATTCATATGGGAACGGCAACAGCTGCAGGTTCTCAATGGCAATTTAACCAAACAGATAACTCATTTAGGTCATCAGGCCCAATATATGTAAATACGGGAGCTAATGGGGGTGCACTTTATCTATCTGATACTGGGGCAGGTTTATATAGAGATAACACATATGATGTAGTTCTTTTACAAAATAATGCATCTGGTAACCCATTATATATGGCTGGTGCTGGGAATGTTGTTGTTAGCATTGATTCTAATAATAATGAAACTGATAGAAAATTCATAGTAGGTAATAACGCAGTAAAATCAACAAACGAATTATTTTCAGTAAACGAAAGTGGTGCTGGGTATTTTGCTAGTAGTGTTACTATTGCTAATAATGGTTCAAATATTATTATGAATGGTGGTGCTTCTGCAGAAGGTATTACAATGACACCAACTAACTCAACTACATATCCTGTATTCCTTCGTTCTAGAAATCCTGGTAGTGGTGGTGAGGCCTCTCCTTGGATTTATAAAGAAGAATCTACACCTTGGGGTATTTGGCATAACAATCCAATAAACGCAATTGATTTTACTAGAGCACAAACATCTGGTATTGAAAATAATGTTGGTGGTGGTACGAATACTGTAATGTTAAGAATGGATATGGCAAATGGTGATATGACAGCATATCGTTATATGTACGCACAGAGATATTATGATTATAGTGATAATTCATATTATTTAGACCCTAATAGTACATCAATATTATCTGTTGTAAAAACTGGAGGTAATATTTCAACTAGGACTAATAATGGTTCATCTTTATTTGGTATGTTTGTTCCGGATGGTAAATATTTTACTAGAAACTGGAGTGGAGCAGATGGTGGATTTATTTGGCCCGATACAACATATAGAAGTGGATTAAGTGATGCACCTATTGGTGATGTTGCATTTGCTGGTAGTGGTGCGTGGAGTGGACATAGACAATCTGGATGGGTAGCAATTGACCCAACTAAAACTTACAAAGTTTCAGCTTGGATTAGAGCAACGTCTGGTAATCCATATTGTTATCTTTCATTTACGCAAGCAACTTACAATTACGGACAGCCTGATAATGGTGGCTGGGGACAACCTTATTATTGGAATGGCGTTCCACCTGCGTCTTGGACGGAATATACAATGACAATTGGACCAGCTGGATCTGGTGCTGGGTATACTTGGTATGGATATGCAAAATTCATGCAATTAGGTTGGTTACACAATTATCTATATAGTGGATATAGTGGACAGGCTGAAATAGCAGGATTTAAAATTGAAGAAATTGATAACACATTAGCTGCAAATACAACTGTATTGGGAGCTATTTACGCAACTCAATTTATTGATAATAATGATGGTACTTACTTAGCTGACCCTGCAAGTACTTCTAGATTTAGTATATTAACATTAACATCTACTTTAAATATTCCCAATAACGCATTGATTTCTGTTAATAGTGAACCGGATGTATGGGGAGCTAGATTTAGAACAACAACAAGTACAACAAATTTAGGAGCGGCATTAAAAAATATTATTTGGACTGGTGGTGGAGCAACTGAAGGATTTGCTATAAGTGGTGTTGGTACTGGAGGAGCAGCATTTGAAGTAAGAAATGATGGTATAGTATGGGTAAAATCAAGTTTACGAACTCCAGCAGTTTATCAAGATTATTGGTATGATAGTGGTGGTACATTTATAGCTAGAACAGGTAGTGGTAGTGGTACGACAAGACATATAAATCTTTCAAATTCCACAACTGACCCATCACAAGCATCAACAGATAGTGGTATTACTTGGGGACAGAGAAGTGATTCGCAACCATATTATATGATTCATGTTAGAAACTATAACAATGGATATTATTCTGGTAATCACTTACAATTAGCATGGCATACTGGTGTTGATATTGGCGCAGCATCTCAATATGGTGGAACTAGATTTTTTAATAACTCACCATTTACAGGAACTGAAATTGGTTCATTTGGTAAGAGTGATAATTATCTAAGAGCAGACTATGGTGTTTTGGCACCAAGATATTATGATATATCTAATACTGGATACTATTTTGATGGACTTGATGGTACTAATTTACAATACCTTAATGTTAATGGAAATTGGGGTAGTAATCCATTTGGTTCATCTCATGCACAACTTGTTATTACTGGTACTTACGCTTCTATATATCAAACATCAACTAATGGTAACTTAGGATATATGTTACAACACATAGCTACCGATGGGGCATGGTATTTGTATGGTGGTAGAGGTGCTGTTAATGGAAGTAGCTGGGATTGGTCACAAAGAAACTATCCAAATCAAGATGGTTCATATGTAGAATTTAATACAAGTGCTAGAGCACCAATTTTCTATGATAGAAATAATACTGCATATTATGTAAATCCGGATGGATTCAGTAACTTCGGACAATCAAATGGACAAGTTGTAACTATTACAAAAACAGGTTCAGCACCTGGTAATAATAGTACTATGTTGGTAACAAATAGTTATGGTAACCACTCTTGGGGTATAACTGGAGAATTCCGTATTGAAGCAAATGGCGGTACTGATAGACCTTCTATTTTATTCTCTAATGGATATGATAGTAATACTTGGTCTTGTGGATATGGATACGCAGACTCATCATATTTCAGAATTAATCATGACCACGGACATAGAAATGGTTCTTGGGGTACTACTGACTTCTATGTTGATAGAAGTGGTAACTCATATTCAAATGGTAGTTCAAGAGCACCAATATTTTACGACCAAAATAACACCGCATATTGGTTAGACCCTAACGCTACATTTAATTTAAATTTGAATGGGGCTGGTGTAACTTTTACCGGAGATACTTCTGGTATTCACGTCTTAAACGCTGAAGGTGTTAGTTCTAATGTAAGAGTTGGGGCAGCATGGGGAAGACCTGGTGTTTATAATAATCCATATTTTTGTATAGGAGCTGAATCATTTATTGAATTCCGTATCGGTAATGTGCAAAATGGTTTTGTACAAAGTAGCTATTTAGAAATGGCCGGTTCTGTTAGAGGACCAATATTCTATGATAGTAATAATACTGGATTTTTTGTAGACCCTAATGGTAGTAGTAGAACTAACGAATTTTTAGGTTACAAAGTACGTGGTGATACAAATGGTATATATACTGATAATAGTGGTTGGTGGACGCATGACCCTTATGGACAAGGATGGGGCAAACCACATGGTTCGTTCCGTTCGTTAGAGGTATCAACTTCTGGTAACTTCTCTACTGAACCTGCTATGTTCCGTATTCATCAATGGGGTAGTGGTTCTTGTGAGTGGTATAAACCTCAAGGTACTACTGTTTACTTAAGAGAAACTCCTGGCGGTGGTGGTTCTTGGTTTACTAGACATGTAATTGAAAGATATACGGAAAACACAGAAAGTTTTAGAGCACCAATATTCTATGATACCAATAATACTGGATATTATATAGACCCTAACGGATTTACCGAAATATATGGTGGATTGAGAATGAGTGGAGCTCATGGTAATACTACTTCTAGACTTAGATTATTACCTGGAAACAACGGAGCTGGTACTGGATTATGTCAATTGCAAATGTGGGTTTCTGAACCTGGTAACACTTGGGATTGGGGAGGATTTGGATTTAATGTGGATAACACATACCATGATGGTTCTGGACCTTATTACTTTAGTAGACCAAACACATCATTTGGGTCATCATACTTCAGATTTAGTACAGCAGGAAATCTTTACTTAAACACTATGAATAGTAGTGGTTCTAACTGGAGAGTAATGGAGTGGTATACTGGTGGTACGGTTTATGCTAACGATTATTTAACTGGAGGTAACTCATTAAGAGCACCAATATTTTACGATAGTAATAATACAGCATATTATACTGACCCAACTGGATATTCTCAAATGAGTAGTGGTGAATTCAACAACTATGTAAGAGTAGCTCGTATAGATTTTATTGGAACGGGTGGTAACTCTGGGCAAGGTACAAATGCATATAATATATTCCAAGAAGGTGGTGGATGGAGTTATCCGTATCCGGATTTAAGAATTGCATATCATACTGGTATTAAATTAGGAGCAAACGCTGGTTCTTATGAAGGAACAAGAGTTTATTCCGATTACGATATGAGTGATTTGTGTATTCAATTAGCAGGTTCATCAAATTATTCATTTAAGTATAAGTGGATGTATGTGGCAGATGTTGGATTCTACACAGGCACAAATAGTGCACATTGGTATCCAAATAACTCCACATATGGAACTTGGAGAATGGATGGATATAAAAACTCATACACAGGTATTTTACAAGACGTAGGTAATACTCCTGTTACCGGTATGTTTGATACTGGTGGTAATGGTGGTTGTTATTATCAATCTGGTAGATGGATGTTCTATCACTATTTTCCATATAACTGTACGGGTGTAAATACTTCTTCAACATCACCTTCATATGGTATGTATGTATCTGGTGGTATATATTCAACAGGTAATATAGTAGCTTATTCTGATGCTAGAAAGAAAACTAATATTGTAACAATTGAATCTGCATTAGAAAAAATTCTTAAATTGAGAGGTGTTTATTACAATAGAATAATGGATGAAGCTGCAAACATTACAACTGAAATGGCAGAAAAAAGACAAACAGGATTAATAGCTCAGGAAACTGTGGATATATTTCCAGAAGTTGTTACCTATGATGATGTAAATGATGAATTTGGTATTTCTTACGGAAGTTTTGCAGGATTATTTATTGAAGGATTTAAAGAACAAAATGAAATAATAAAAAAGCAATCAGAAGAAATTAAAGAATTGAAAGAAATTTTAAATAAATTAATATTTAATAATAAAGAATAAATTATGGCACTTTTAAAAGATTACGAAATACCAGGAACTGGTGTTGTTATTGAAAACGCATATCACGTTGTTACTGATATAAAGGTAGAAAAAAGAATGCAGGATACGCCCGCACCTCCAGACCCAACAAGACCTAATGGAATTACATTTGGAGCAAATTCCCCAGAAACAGCAGTTTATTGGAAATCTGGATATACTGCTGAAATTGGTGTAACTATTTGGAAAGATAAATCTTCTAGAGAATTGGGTTCAAAACCAATTGGATTTATAGGAAAAAATCCAGCTGATAATAAATATGGAGCAAGTATTGGTACTGCTGGTATGGACCATAGATGTATATTTCTTTTGGAAGTACCATCTGAATTAGACCATATGGCACAAACATATAGACATTTATTAACTACTGATTATTATAGTGGTTCATTGGAAGTTTAAAAAATAAAATAGATATATTTATACAATATAAAAAACAAATATTATGGGATTAACATATAAATGGGAATTAGTAGGATTAAAAAAACAAAACAGTGAAAATTTTGAAAATATTGTTGTTGGTACTAATTGGAAATTAACTGGTACTGATACTGATGGTAATTTCGGAGTTTTTAATGGTGCAACACCGTTCAAACCTCAAGACCTTAATGGTGATGGGTTTGTTGATTACCAAGACCTTACTGAAAATTTAGTATTAGGATGGGTTAAAAATGTAGTTAGTGGTTCTACTGAAACTAATTATATGGGTCATATAAACGGACAAATTCAAAAAGAAATAGACCATAAGAAATACGCTAGAATTGAAGTGACTACTATGGATTTACCTTGGTCTCCAACATCTGGAAGTACTTCATATCCAACAACGTCTGGTTCTGTTCCGGGTTATTAATTAACTAAAACAAAATTATAAATGTTCAAAGTGCAGATTTAATAATAAATTTGTGTTTTGGACATTTTCTTTATATTTATATGAGTATTAATGTAAGTAATTACTAATACGCAATTAAAACACAAATAGAAGAAACAAAATGTCAGAAAGAATCGTATCACCCGGCGTTTTCACAAGAGAAAATGATTTATCCTTTTTAACACAAGGAATTGGAGAAATTGGAGCAGCAATTATAGGACCTTTTAAGCAAGGACCTGCATTTATTCCAACAATTATAAGAACACAATCAGAATTTGAAGATACCTTTGGTACTCCTGATGGAACTTATTATAGTGAGTACGCAGTACAAAACTATTTAAGAGAAGCAGGTCAAGTAACTGTGGTAAGAGTAGGTGGTGTTGGTGGTTACCAACAAATAGCTCCTTTAGCAATATTTGCTTCTGGTTCATCTACTCAATCAGTAGGTACTAAATTAATTGGTGTATTACACTCAACTAAAGTAGGAGATGAAAAAGTTGGTTTTACTGGAGCAAGTGTAGTTAGTGATTCTAATGCAGATGGTTCATTTGTAATCAACTCATTAACTGCTGGGGTAAATGTATCGGCATCAATATTACCATCAGCAACAAACGATTTAGCAGATGTATTTGGTGAATCTCCATTTGGAGCTAAATCAGCATATGCATATTCATACTTTGAAAGTGTGGCGGGATACTATACTGGTTCTGCTGGGAATAATATTGTAATAACTAGAGTGGTATTACCAACTCAGGACTTTGCATATAATACAACTGCAGCAGAAACACCAATAGTTAAATCTCAATTGATTAGTGGTGAAAGATACGATTTATTTAATTTTGTAACTTTAGGACATGGTGATGTTTATAACACAAAATACAAAGTTGGTATTTCTAATGTAAAAGCAGCTGGTGAAGATGGAGCAACTGATTATTCAACTTTTACTGTAACAATTCGTTCATATAGTGATACTGATAAGAGAAAGAGTGTAATAGAAACATTTAATAATGTAAACTTAGATGCAGCATCTCCTAACTATATAGCTAGAAGAATTGGTGATAGATATAATACAATTGATTCTGATGGTAAAATAACTGAAAATGGTGATTACTCAAACAAATCAAAATATGTAAGAGTAGTTGTATCAGCAGCAGGTTCATTCCCAATATCAGCAGCACCATTTGGACATGGAGCATATACAAATCCAATTACAGCAACGAATAATGCAGAATCACTTTTAATACCTGCAGTAACATATCAAACTAATTCTACTGGTAACTCATCATCATCCCCAATTTATTTTAGTGGATTTGATTTTGAAACAACTGGTGTTAGTATGGATAACAAACAATATCTAAAAGCAATACCAACTGGAGCTCAAACGGGTTCAAATACAACATTTGCATTTGATTCACAATTATCATATGTAATGACCGGTTCGGCATCAACTGATATGGTTAAAAGACAATTTGTATTAGCATTCCAAGAAGGTTTTGATGGTATGAATCCAACTGTAACTAAAGCTAAAGCTGGTGATACTGATTGGGGTAATGCAAATACGCAAGGATTTAATTGCGCAACTTCAACATCATCTGGTTCAGTAGCATATACTAAAGCAATCAACGCAGTATCTAACCCTGATGAGTGGGATATCAATATGGTAGTAACACCGGGTATTGTAAGAAGTTTACACCCTGCAATTGTAACAAAAGCAATTGATATGGTTGAAAGTAGACAAGATGCATTTTATATAGCTGACTTCAATGATTTTGATGATACGATAACTGAAGCAACTGACCAAGCAAACGCAGTTGATTCTAACTATGTAGCAACTTACTATCCTTGGGTTAAGACAATAGATACAAACACAAACAAATTGATGAGTGTTCCACCATCAGTATTAATGCCCGCTGTTTTCGCAGCTAACGATAGATTAGCAGCAGAATGGTTCGCACCTGCTGGTTTGAATAGAGGTGGTATCACTGGAGCAGTTAGTGTTTTAAATAGATTAACACATTCTGAAAGAGATACTCTATATGAGAACAAAGTAAACCCAATCGCAGCATTCCCTGGACAAGGTATTGTAGCATTTGGACAGAAAACATTGCAAGATAAGGCATCAGCTTTAGATAGAATCAATGTTAGAAGATTACTTATTGTTCTTAAGAAGTTTGTAGCATCTACATCTCGTTATTTAGTGTTTGAACAAAATACATCTACAACTCGTAATAGATTCTTAAACACTGTGAACCCTTACTTAGAGGCAGTTCAACAAAGACAAGGTTTATACGCTTTCAGAGTTGTAATGGATGAAAGTAATAACACACCTGATGTAATTGATAGAAATATATTAGCAGGACAAATTTTCTTACAACCGGCTAAGACGGCGGAATTTATCGTAATAGATTTCAACATCTTACCAACTGGAGCAAGTTTCTCAGCATAATATAGAAAAACAAAAAGTGGATATTTATTAATATAAAATAAAAAGAATAAAATGGCAGAAATATTAGAGTTTGATAAGATGTTCTATACGAACTTCGAACCAAAAATGAAAAACAGATACATCTTAGAGTGGGATGGTGTACCTGGATATATGGTTAAAGCAGCAGCAAGACCTTCAATTCAATTTGAAACAATCACTTTAGACCATATCAACATTAAAAGAAAGTTGCAAGGTAAAGGTGAGTGGCAAGATATTACAATTACTCTTTATGACCCAATTGTACCATCGGCTGCACAATCAGTAATGGAGTGGATTAGATTGGGACATGAATCAATCACTGGTAGACGTGGATACGCAGATTTTTATAAGAAAGATTTGGATTTCTATATGTTAGGTCCAGTTGGCGATAAAATTGAACAGTGGAAAATTAAAGGTGCATTCATTCAGCAAGCAAACTTTGGTGATGTATCATTTGATTCTAACGAACCTGCAACAATTGAATTAACATTATCTTACGATTACGCTATTCTTGAATACTAATCTAAAAATAACAAAAATAAGGGGATTTCAAAAGAATCCCCTTTTTTATGCTTTCTAATTTTTTAAAAACTATGTATTTATATATACAAACTTAAAACAAAGTAAAGTTATGACAGAAAAAACATATGATTTTCCAACGGAGGTATTAGATTTACCATCAGGAGGAAAGATTTATCCAAAAGAGAGTCCTCTTTCATCTGGACAAATTACTATAAAGTATATGACCGCAAAAGAGGAAGATATACTTGCATCAACAAATTTAATTAGAAAAGGAATAGTATTAGATAAACTATTTGAATCTATTATTGTTGATAATGTAAATCCAAATGATATTATAATTGGTGACAAAAACGCTATAGTACTTGCAACTAGATTGTTAGGATACGGAGCAGATTACCCAATTAGTTTTTACTCACAAAAAACAGGTGAGCAAATTGATGCTGTTGTTGACTTATCAAAAGTACAAACAAAGGAAGTAGATACATCTATTTTTAACAACAAAAATGAATTTGAATTTACATTACCTTCAAATGGTAAGAAAATAACATTCAAATTACTTACACATGGTGATGAGTTGGCAATTCAAAAAGATATAGATGCTTTGGAAAAATTAAACAAAGATTCATCGTTTGAAATTACTACTAGATTACGTCACATGATTAAAAGTGTAGATGGTAATAACGATATATCAGCAATATCTAAATTTGTTAATGGTATGTTAGCAAAAGATAGTAAGGCTTTAAGAAATTACATAAAATCCATATCACCTGATGTTGATATGGTATTCACCCACATCCATGAAGATGGAGAAACCGAGGTAGTTCCCATTACGATGGGAGTTGGGTTTTTTTGGCCTTCCGAAAAATCATAGTTTAAATCTTCACACTCAAATATTTGAGATGGTGAATTATGGAAATGGGTTTACGGTAATGGATTTGTATAAAATGCCAACCCATCTTAGAAATTTCTACTACAATAAATTAGTAGATGCTAAGAAAAAAGAGAATGAGCAAGTAGAAACAGCAAATAAAGCATCTAAAGTTAGGATTAAGAGGTAATTTCCCCTAAATCCTAACTTTTTTGTTTATAAGATATTTATAGATAATAACTTAAACAAATACATATATGGCAAAGAAATATAAAATATCAAGAAAAAATTTAAATGAATTTTTCAGTTTTTTTGGTAAAAAACAAACACCAGCAGAAATACGCAAAGTTATAGATAATGACCCAATTTTAAAAAAACTAGATAAAGATATTGGAGATATTAATGATAAAGCTGGAGAAAGAATGAAAAAAACATTAGCACCGTCAACATTAGCTATATTAAAAAAATATGGTCTTTATTAAAATATAATTACATTTATAAAAAATGGCATCATCTAAAGGTACAATTGACGAAGTAAAATATAAAAATTTTCCTGAAATTATTAGGCAATTACAAATAATAAAAGATTTGGAGGCTGAGATTGCTGCAGAGCAACAAAAGAAAAAAACAGCAAGTAAAGACGAAAAGAGACAAATAGATAATATTATAGAATCTAAGAAAAAAGCGTTTAAGGATGAAAGACGTACGCTTGGGTTTTTAAAAAATGAAAAAAATAAATTAATTGAGTTAGATAAACAAACTTTAAATTTTTCCAAAAGTTTTGCACGATATAGTAAAGAAGTAAAAGATAATTTAACAGGAACATCTGTCGGAGCTAGAGCATATTCTTCTCTTAATGTTGAAATTATAAAAGAACAACTCAGACAAAAAGATTTATCTGGAGAGGAATTGGAAGCGTCTGTTGAAAGAGTAGCAAAATTAACCGAAATATCAGATGCGACTAAAGAACAAGCGGAAGCAGCAGCGAAGGCTAAAGGAGAGGCCATTTTTCAAAATAAATTTGCATTAAAAAGAAAAGAATTAGAAGAAGATAGATTACTTTATACAGAAGAACAATATAAAGCAGCACTTGATAATCTTCATATAGAAGAATCATTATATCATAAAGAAGAAAGATTAAACGAATTAAAAGAAGCACAAAACGAATTATATAATGAAGCACCAGAATCATTAAAAAGTGCAATTGATTTTACTAAAAAATTAGGAAAAGCAATGTTGAATGGTCCTGCAGTGGCCATCTTATTAGTAGGAGCGGCTTTACTAGCTGGTCTTGAATCATTTAAGGAATTAGATAAGGCAAGTGAAGATTATAGGAAGACTTCCGGAATGACTGTTAAGCAAACAGAGCATCTTGCACACCAAGCACACGAAATTGAAGTTGCGTATAGAGGAGCTGGTGTAGAATTAAAACATATATTTGATGTAAGTAATGATTTAGCAAACGTTTTTGGTGATATGACTCACTTTTCAACTGCAACATACGCAGCATTGGGTGGGATACAAGCTAGAACTGGGGTAACATCGGAAACTGCAGCTAAAGTACAGGGTGTGTTTGAGCAAGTAGCTGGACTTAGTGGTGAAACCTCCGCAAACTTACAACAACAAATTGCATCATTGGCTCAGCAAGGTAAAGTATCTCCTAAAGAGGTATTGGAAGATATTGCTGATAATGCAGAAGCAACCTCTACATTTTTTAAAGGAGATGTTACTGCACTTAAAAATCAAGTAATACAAGCGCATCAGTTAGGTACAACATTAACTAAAGTTGCAAAAACAGCAGAGGAATTATTAAATTTTGAAAGTGGTATTGAAGATGAATTAGTAGCAGCAACATTTGTTGGCGGACAATTCAATTTATCTACCGCTAGAGGTTTAGCATATGCCGGTAAGACGGTAGAAGCACAAGAAGAAATCCTAAATCAATTAAATCAGGGAATTGGATTTAAAAACCAAGACATATTTGCACAAAAAGCATTAGCAAAAGCAGCTGGTATGAGTATTGAAGATATTAATAAGCAATTATTAATGAAAGAAAAACTTGCTCATTTAACTGGTGAAGATAAGAAAAATGCAGAAGCGGCTATTTCTGCTGGATTAGATGTAAAAGATTTAAATGATGAACAACTTAAGCAAAAAACTGATGAGTTTATTCAAGGACAAAAGATAACGGGGCAATTGACTGATATGGAAAATAGTTTTAAAGGTATAGTTGCTACAGTAGGTGGAGCATTAGTACCTATATTTACAGCATTAGGGCCTATATTAGAAGTAGTACTCGCACCTGTTAAATTTTTAGCATCTATTATTAGTGAAATACTTAACAATATGTATATCTTATTACCATTAGTGGGTACGTTGGCTCTATACTTTGGAACAGTTGCACTTGAAGCAGCTGGGACAGCTTCTACTATGTTGGTTGGTGCAATTGGTGGTATATTTGAATCATTATCAAAAATTCCATTTGGATTAGGTTTGATTGGTGCTGGTGCAATAGTTGCTGGAATGCTGAGTATGGCTACAAAAGCAAAACATGTAGGTGATTTAAAAATGCCTGCTGGTGAAGGTCCAACTGTAACAACCGCAGAAGGTGCTATATACAAAGGAACTAAAAACGATGATGTTGCTATGGCACCTGGCATAACATCTAAATTGGATGAAGCATCTAAAGCGGGAAAAGTGGGAGCTGTAACACCTTTTGGTGGAGTAGCTACATCACATGCAATTAATATATTAGTAGATGAGATGAAACAAATGAGAAAAGATATGGCAAATAAATCAAATGATGTATATATGGATGGTTCAAAGGTTACAGCAAATATAGCAAGTAATGTAAGTAAAGGTACTAGAAATAACTTTGCATTAGGACAAGCATAATAATATAAGATGCCAACGATAGAAGAATTATTTAGAAGTAAAAAATTAAGCAGTGGTATTACCGCTGAGCAACAATATGCTGTCCGTAATAGTAAAGATAATGAATTAACATCAGCAGCTGGTTTAATGAGATTACCTTTTAAAGCAGCAACAGCAATTAGAAGAAAAGCATCAATTGTTGGTAAAGAAACTTTAATAGAAGAAGAAACAACAGGATTGAGAATAATAAGTAAATTATCTTCACCAATTATATATGGTACTAAAATAGCAAGATTCACATTACAACAAAGTGATGATGTTGAGGAAATGAAAAGTGCAAATAATGTATCAGCTGGTAATGGTGGATTGTTAGGCGGTTTGGTAAATTCAGTTAGGGGAGCAATCAATTCAGTAAAATCAGTATTGGGTGTTCCGCAAAATATAACACCAACTAAAATATATTTAAATAAAACAGAATTTAATAACAAATCTATTCCTTCGTATAAAACAAGGATAGTATTAGATAAAATTAAAAAAAATGCAGCTGGAAGTCTATTAGGTAAATTTATATCTCAAAATATAAATGGTACTACTGGCCAAATAGGAGATAATATACCTGGTGCAGCTGCAGAAGCAGGTAAAAAAGCATTAAAAAATTTACTATTAGGTAGTGGTAATTCTGGACAAATAAATTTAGCAAAAAATCAAGGTAATAGTTATGGTATTTATGCTTCGGTTAGATGGGGAGATAAAATTCGGTTAGATGAATTTTTCTTATTTGCTTCAAATCCAATGCAATCTTCTAGTACTAGAGAAAATTTGTATTCTAATTCAAAAAAACGTAGAGATGATAACATATATGATAGAAATGATTTATCAACCTCATGGACAGTAATTCAAGATGATGGAAGATTTCCTGAAAAAACAGATATATTAAAAAAACAGGGAGATGGTGTATATACAAAAGTTCAAAAGAAAAGATTTAATCAATATTCATTACAAGCAAAGTTAGGATTGCCAACAAACGAAACTGATAATGGGCATCAAACATATGGTAAAAATATAGATAAATTAAATACATTAATTACATACCAACCTGATAAAGATGGAATTGGTACTGATGAGGGAACTTTTAAATCATATGATGATTTAGATTTTGTTGCATTAAAATTTTATTCAATAGCAAAAGATAGAACCGTACAATTTAGAGCAACAATTACTGGATTAACTGAGACATATTCACCATCTTGGGATTCTCAAAAATTTATAGGAAATCCATTTAATTTTTATACATACAGTGGAATTGAAAGAAGTGTACAATTTAATTTTAAAGTATATTCATTATCAGTAGAAGAACATATAGCTGCATGGAAACGATTAAATTTTTTATCATCATTAGTATATCCAACATATGGTGGTAGTGGCGGTGTTTATACAATTCCTCCATTTTTAAAATTTACTTTAGGTAATATGTTTAAGCATAAAGAATGTTTTATTGATTCTTTAATTTATACAATAGATGATAATAATGTTTGGGAAACTGGAATACCATTTGTAGCATTAAGCGATAATGGTGTTAATGTAGCTGAGAAAAAATCTACGGCAGCAAATTATAAATTACCTACTATTATTGATGTTGGTATCACATTAAAATTTGTTGAAAGTAAATCAAGCACAAACGAATTAACTACAACACATTATGGATATAGTAATAGTCCGGCAGGAAAAGTTATTGTAGGAGAACCAGTATCCACACCACCACCACCAAATACACTACAAGATGTAACTGTGGTTAGTTCTAAAAAATTAAAAACAATGGGTAATGGTGTTATAGCGAATGCAAATAATATAGCAGCTGCAAGTAAAGCATCGGCGGATAAGTTATTAAATATGAAATTATCAGATAAAATATCACTACAAGCAAAAATGGCGCCAGAACCAATAAATTTAAATGGTGGTACTGGGACAAAGCAGTATTTTATAAAAGATGAGTATGGACAAACTAAACAAGTTACTCAAAAGGAATTGGAATCAGAAGCTGGTATTACTAATAATGCATTGGGTAACGCAGCAGTAATAAATCAATTTTAATAAATTATGATAAGTAGATACGATAATAATCAAATTAAAAAAACAATTGATGGTAGGGAAGTATATAAATCAGTAATATATCCTAATATACCATTAAGAGATGATGATATATATGTAGCTACTGAAACAGGTGATAGATTGGATACATTGGCTCATCAATTTTATAATGATTCATCTCTTTGGTGGATTATAGCATCGGCAAATAATATACATAATGCGGTATTTGCATTTACAGAAGGCACTATATTAAGAGTACCTCAAAATTACTTACAAATATTAAGAAACTTTACTAACTAATGTGGCCTCACTTATCAAATATAGAACCAAAAATAGCTGCAAATCTTAGAAGTAGGACAGATACACATAAAGCAACAAATCTTAATGTTTGGCTTAGAGTATTTGCTGGAGCTAATAATGGATTAATAATTTCATCCAATAATAATTATCCATTATTTAAAGCAGCAGGAGAAGGTGCATCAATATATGGTAGTCCTAATTCTGTTGGAAGTATTGGAACGGATTGGGATGGAAATCCGGTAGGTGGTGGAACTGATAGGGGATTAAGACCATCTCCTGGAGTTGTATCATTTGAAGTTAAAGAAGGAAAGGACCAAATATCAAAAGAAGCAACTTTAGAAATTAAATGTTTTTCATTAACTCAAATGGAAATAATTCAAAAATATTTTTTAGAACCTGGATATACAATTTGCGTAGAGTGGGGATGGAATACACCCGAAGGTGGATTGAAGATGATAGATACGAGTGGGAAAATTGCTGGAATACTAAAACAAACTACAGAAAGAAATCTTAACTATGAAAAATTACATGAAATAAGAATGGCATCTGGTGGTGACTATGATACGTTTTTTGGATTTATAGTTGGTGGTAGTGTTTCTAATGATGGTGAACAATTTAATGTCAAAATTAATTTAAGGGGAGCACCCGGATTACCAACATATTTACAATCTCACACTCATATACAACTTCAAAAAGTAAATGGAAAAATAGAAAATGTAGGTAATTCTAAAAAATTAAACCCATATGGGGTATCAAAATTAGAAGCTGCTAATTCAGATGTAAAGGAAAGAAGGTGGGCAAATATGTTTAATTCATTGCCATCTCATAGACAAATACAAGAGGTACAAAATTATAACCCATCTTCTGTAGTTGAACAATTTATAAATTTAGATAAAGCAATAATAGATGCAATTGTAACTGATAGTAATGGTGGATTTTGGTCATTTGATAGACCATTATTTTCAGAAAAGGGATCTGGTAGTACAATAAATGTTAAAGGAATTGAAATTCCAAAAGAAAAATTATGGTCACCACATAAATATATTAGGATGGATATGGCTGTTGAAATTTTGAATAGAAATGGGGCATTAACATCATATCTTTTTGGTGATAAATCGGTAAGTGTAAAAATTGATATTTCAAAATCAAAAATAGGAGCATTTCCTTTTATGTTTTCAACAAAATCATCTGCATTAATTATTCCTGGTGATATTCCTGATTTTAGACAATACTTTTGGAATACCGATGAAATAACACAAGAAGCAGGTGGGGTTTTAATGGTAGGAAAGACACCAGCAAATCCAATCGATGCATCAATAGCTGGTGTACGATTTGTAGAGCAAGTTCCATTAGATAGTTCAAATAATGATGGTGATACGGTTGCAGAGAAAAAAGAATATTGGGGAAGATTAAAAAATCTTTATGTTAATTTAAATATGTTTGTTGAAAAAATTAATCAACCAAATAAAACTGTAAGAGAGGTATTCTTAGATATATTAAATGAAATGTCATCTGCAGTAAATAATTTTTGGCATTTTCAAATAGTAGAGCATCAACTAAAAAGTGATGATGCAAATCTTGGATTAAAAAAAGGAGATATTGCATTAAGTGTAATTGATGAAAATTGGATAGGTGATAATCCAAATAAAGAAAAAACTCAAATATTTTGGCATAGTGGAGTTCTTTCACCTTTTTTAGAATCAACATTGGAAATATCAATACCATCTGAAATGACTAATCAAATAGTTTCACAAAGATTAGGTAAAGCAACTCAACCAAGTATGCCACATATTAGTACTGCTCCAAATGGATTTTTTGAATCAAAGCAAGATTTATTTTCAAAAAAACCAAGCGATTTAACAAAACCAGCAAAGACAGAAAAGGAAAAGGAAGATGATGCAGCAAATGCACAAATGGAAGAATTAGCAAAAATACCAGCAACACCGGAGCAAAAAGTAAAAGCAAAGATTGAAGACCTTAAAGATAAAATAGCAGAGGGTAATGCCGCATTAGATAAACTTTACAATGAAAAACAAGCTCTATCAGACCAAACAACAACACAAATTGTAGGAACTGGATTAGGTCAATATGTAATAACAGTACCTAGTAAAGCATTGGCTGATAAAACAACAGAGCAAGAAGATAAAATAAAAGAAGTAAGAGCTTTAGAAGATGAGCTGGATAAAGCTAGAGATGAAAAATGGCAAGTAGCAAAAGATGAAAATGATGCAAAACAAACTGCAATTAGTAATAATTTATCAAAAATTGAAATAGTACCAAATCCTGAATTAGTAACAATACCATCAGCTATGACAGATGAGGCAGGTTTAATAGATAGTACAACATTTGATGAAAGATTTCGTATTTACACATTTGATGATACATCTTTATTTGATAGATTAAAAAATGATGTATTTGTTTCCAAAGGTGGATTATCGCATCCTTTGCCAATACATTATACATTTAAAACATTGGGAATAAGTGGAATACGATTTGGAGATACATTTCATATAAGAGGAATTCCAAGCAAATATGCATCCCATGGAATATTTCAAGTTCAGCAAATAGAGCATAGTTTAACTAATATGGTATGGACAACTACAATAACTGGTGGATTTAGAGCATTACAATCAGCATTAAAATCTGATGGTAGTTCTACATCTGTAAATAAATTGGGAAATGGAGTAGCAACAACCACACCAGCTTTTGGTATTGTGGCGCAACAAGATGCAACGAAAATACCATATGTAAATCCATCTCAACCAAAAACATTTACTTTAAATCAAAAATATTAAATAATATTATAATATGGCAATTAAAATAGATAGATATAATAGTATAATTAAAAATGGACACTTGTTTAAATATAAAAAAATTGAAACAATTATACCAATGCCAGAGGATATTGATTATAAAAAAGGATATATTGATAGATATTTTATACAAAAATCAAATGATAATGGCGCACCTATTTTTGAAATAGATAGAAATGAATATGCATCATTTTTACAAAATCCATTTTATATAGCAGTAACTATAATGTGGAGAATATATGGAACTAATGATGAGATTTCGGAATCAAATTTAAAATCAATTAAATTAGGATGTTTGACTATGCGTAATTTATATACATATCTTCCAAACACTTTACAATTTTCTAAACAATAATTTGGTAATCTAAATTATTATTCGTATATTTACATATTATATGGGGATGCCATGGACTTGATTGCAATGAGAATGGTAGTACCACACGTAGAGAGATGTGCTAGAGCTCTTTAAATCTGCGCAAACAAACAACTGACGAAATGTCAACTATGACCTTTGATTCTATGATGGAATTCATTGGGGCTTCTGAGTACGCATACGCTGCTTAGTTCATTCCGCATCACTCGTGGAACATTTAAATAGAAGTGAACAAACACTACGGATAGACGTAGAGGAAGAATGAGACTCCGTTATGATGGTGTGATTCGAACACACCTTAAACTCATCTAGAAAATCGAATGGTGGAAAGCTGTATTAACCATACGGCCCCAATTCTTTTGGAATGGTTGTAAGATTAAATCATTATCCTAAACGTGTGAATCTCTGGTATTATGATTACTTTGCAAGACGCGGGTTCGATTCCCGCCATCTCCACTCTAAATCCCATTCTACATTAATTTGGTAGTTTGGGATTTTTTTTGTATCTTTGTATCTATGAATATTGTTGAGTCTATTGAGGAAATTAATGAATTAAAAGAAAAGCTGGAAACGGAAGCATCTATTTGGTATCCATTGTGGGTAGACAATAGTAAGCATCCGTTAAAC
>Ga0209596_1000477_pt1 | contig 36712 bp, 36 predicted proteins | sample M_130807_MF_Meta_FD_187314 | JGI IMG/M metagenome (GOLD analysis project Ga0209596, IMG submission 187314) | Freshwater microbial communities from Lake Montjoie, Canada to study carbon cycling - M_130807_MF_MetaG (SPAdes) (version 2) | ecosystem: Environmental > Aquatic > Freshwater > Lake... | reverse complement strand
CCAAATTTGGCTTTTGATGATAGGCACAATATAAAGCATTATTCTATTTTTTCAATACTTGCTTTTTTTGTAACTTACCTAGTCTAATTATATATAAAAAATGAATCATAAAATCAAAAGACCTCATTACCTTAAATTGTTGCTTGTAGCTTTAATATATATAAGTAATGTTATAAATGGAGTTGCGCAAACAAAAACAGAAGACAAAGATTGGAAACAACTTTTTAACGGAAAAGATTTAACTGGCTGGAAACATGTTGGAGGTGGCAGTCGTTTTGTAGAAGATGGATTATTAGCAAGTAAAGGCGGGATGGGATTATTATATTGGACAGGGGGGAAAGTAGGGAATTGTGTCATTAGAGTCGTCTATAAAATGCAAAAGTTTAATAGTAATGCAGGCGTATTTATTAGAATTCCTATTGAACCTAAGGAAGAGTGGATGCCGGTGTATTATGGTTATGAAGTACAAATAGACAATCATCCAGAAACTTCTGATGAAGATGAATTTCATATAAGTGGGACTTTATATGCCATGACTAAGCCATTGTCGAAGCCTGGAAAACCAGGCCCAGATTGGAATACATTAGAAATAACATTAGATGGCCCACACACTATTGTATTTTTAAATGGTGAAAAAGTAACCGACTATATCGAAGGACAACCCACTCCACCACGTAAATTTGATTTTGAACCTTTCCCAGGCATAAGACCTAATGAAGGATATATAGGATTACAAAATCATGGCGATGAAGATGTGGTTTATTTTAAAGAAGTATCGATAAAACCGCTAACCAAGAAAACCACTAAAGTAAAAAATAATTAATTGAATTCAAATAACCAGCAATCATTTTACAATTTATAAAGCAATGAAAAAAAATAAATTAGGACGTGCCGATTTTATCAAAAAAGCCGCGATGGCTACTGCCGGTTTTTACATTGTTCCTAGAAATGTTTTAGGGGGTGTTGGTTATGTTGCACCTAGTGATAAATTAAATATTGCAGCGATTGGCTGTGGCGGTGAAGGAGATAATGATATTCAACATTTAGCCAATACACCTAATAAGAATACCAATATTGCGTTTTTATGTGATGTAGATGAAAGACCAGCTGCTTCCAAAAGAAAACAATTTCCAAAAGCAAAATTTTATCAGGATTGGAGAGAAATGTTTGACAAAGAAAGTAAACATTTTGATGCAGTCACTGTTGCCATACCCGATCACAATCATGCTTTAGTGGGATTAAGTGCAATGCAATTAAAAAAACATTTGTATCTACAAAAACCATTAACGCATGATATTTATGAGGCGCGTATTTTAACACAAGCTGCCGAAAAATATAAAGTCGTTACTCAAATGGGCGACCAGGGCGCCTCTTGCGATGGTATGCGTACAATGCGCGAATGGTTTGAAGCGGGGCTTATTGGGGATATAGAAAAAGTATATTGTTGGACCGACCGTCCAGTATGGCCACAAGGTATTTCTTGGCCTAAGTCAACGCCGCCTATTCCTAAAGAATTAAACTGGGATTTATGGTTGGGCACTGCGCAAAAAACAAATTACATCGACAACTTAGTCCCTTTTAATTGGAGAGGTTGGTGGGAATTTGGAACAGGTGCATTGGGAGATATGGGTTGTCATATTATCGGGCCGCCCTTTAAATTATTAGAACTTGGTTATCCAACAGAAATATCAGGAAGCGCCAGTACCGTATACAGTGGCATATTTAAAGAAGCCGTCTATCCTGAAAGTGGACCCATATCAAGTTCTTTAAAATTTAAGTTCAAACAAAAAAATGGCAAGGACTTAGATTTATTTTGGATGGATGGTGGCATCACACCAGAGCGTGTGAATGAATTAGATCCAGCTATAAATTTTAACGACGCACTAGGTGATTGGCCAGGTGAAAATGATTTTGAAGGCGCCACCTTATTTATAGGAACCAAAGGTAAAGTTGCATGTGGTTGGGGCGGAAGTCATCCCAGATTATTACCATTGAGTTTAAATAAAGATGTAAATGTTCCCAAAAAATATGCAAGGGTAAAAGGTGATATGGATGGACATTGGTGGCAATGGGTAGATGCAAGTATTGCTGGTTATGGCAATATGGAAGTAGATTCTCCTTTTGTAGGCTATGCAGGCCCATTAACAGAAACAGTTTTATTAGGTAATTTATTATTACGCAGTTTTAATCTGCGTGAAAAAATAAAAAGAAATGATCCTGTTTATGGAAATATGGAGGGCTATAAGTTTAGCGGGAGATACAAGGCCTTACAATGGGATGGAGAAAATATGAAGGTCACCAATTTTGATGCAGCGAATCAATTTATTAAAAGAGAATACCGCAAAGGATGGGGTGAATTAAAGTTATAAATAAACCTATGGAAATAATTGTATCAAATAATTACGAAGCCCTTTCAACAAAAGCAACAAAGGCTATTGCTGAAATAATGTCAACTGCCCCAACACCTTTGATTTGTGTAGCTTCTGGCGATTCCCCAGCAGGTATTTATAAGAACATCGTTGCGAGTGTTAACAATAAAACACTCGATATTAGTTCTTGGTCATTTTTGGGCTTAGATGAATGGGTGGGACTTAATGGCAATGATGAAGGAAGTTGCCGATACCATTTAAACCGAGAACTTTTTACACCCTTACAAATTGCAGCAGATCGAATTTGTTTTTTTGATGGCGCAGCAAGTAACTTAGAACAAGAGTGTACAGTTACAGAAACATTTATTCAAAAAAAGGGTGGTATAGAAATAGCCATTTTAGGTTTAGGTTTAAACGGACATATTGGAATGAATGAACCTCATACTGCTATTGCAACCAGATCACATGTTATAGATCTTGACCCTTTAACGGTAGCAGTAGGTCAAAAGTATTTTCAAAAACCACAGCCGCTCACCAAAGGTATTACTTTGGGTATTGCAAATTTACTAGAAGCAAAGCATATCATATTAGTAGTGAGTGGCGCCAAAAAAGCAGCAATTGTACAACAAGTTATGGAAGGACCTATATCAGAAGCAGTACCAGCAAGCTTATTAAGAAACCATCCTAATTGTACTATTTATTTAGATGAAGCTGCGGCAGCAGCATTAAGCTAAATAATTACAATCTAATTATAACTGATCAAGGTATAAACCAGCCGCTCCTAAAATTCCTGCATTCTCTAAATCAGATAATTCAATTTTTAAATTGGCTACAGAATGTCCATAGGCAAAAGTGTTAATGCGCTCCCACATATTTTTTTCAAAATAAGGATAGGCATGTCTTACTGATCCACCAAAAACAATATAGGAAGCATCAAAAGTATACATGATTAGTTTTATAGCATTGCCTAAGTGAGTGCCCATTTCTGCATAATATTGTTGCGCAATTTTATCTCCTGCTTTAGCGCGTTCAAAAACTTCTTCGCCGTTTAAATGATAGATATGAGAAAAATATTGACCGCTTGCGTAATATTCATAATTATGTTCTAAATAATCTACCATACCAAACTCCCCTGCTCCACAATTAGGTCCTGCCAATAAATGTTTATTTACAATCACGCCAGCACCTAAACCAGTGCCAATAGTAACGCCAATCATGTTAGGCTTTCCTTTGCCAAAATGAAATTCTCCTAAAGCAAAACAATTCGCATCGTTATTAACAAAAACAGGAATCTTATATTTTGTTTCTAAAATTTCTTTTAAGGGCACTTCTTTCCATGAAGGAATGTGTTGCACATCATAAACAATACCTTTTTCCAAATCAACTACACTAGGCACTCCAATACCAATGGCTACCACCTCTTTATCTAATAGTTCGTCTATCAATTCGTAAAAATCTACCAATACTTCCTCAACAGTGCCGGCGCTTTTAATTCTTTTGCTTTGAATGTTTTTGATAATACCGTCATGCACTACCCCTGCACGAATATTCGTAGCACCTAAATCAATTCCTATTACTTTTGTTTCACTCATAAAATAATTTATGCAATACTGTCCTCTTTCTTTTTAAATAAAGAAATGGTTTTATTGGTAATGATAGGTTTAGCCCAGAATCCAATACTGAATATAAAGCCCAGTGTTAAAAATAAAAAGCACATGCCTAAGCGTAAACCAATATTATCTCCTAACCATCCAATTATTAAAGGTGCAATGGCGCCACCAATTATACCTGTTACCATAATACCCGAAAACGAGCCATGGTGTTCACTTACAGAGTTTAAAGCCAAAGAAAAAATAATGGGATATAGAACTGAAGCAAAAAATCCCACCATAGGAAAGGCTATTAAGGCCATGGAAGAAGTTCCAAATAATGCAATTGCTAAACTAACAATAGCAAGACCCGTAAATGTAATAAGTACAATACGGCTATCCATAATTTTTAAAAGAAGTAAACCTAATATACCGCCCGCTGTCATCAAACCCCAAAAATAAGCTACTGTTTCAGCACCAATTTTTTGTGGATCCAACCCATGATAGCTTAGTAAAAATTGTGAAATCCAATTCGCTACACCTTGTTCAGATCCTATATAACAAATCATAGCTATGAAATATAAAATTACTTGCTTATTCATAAGTAAGGTTATATGTGTGGCTAAGGCTCCCGCCTTCTCGTCTTCTTTTAATTCTACTGCAGGAAATTTAGAGGCAGCAATAACTAATATCATGAAAAAACAAATGACCACAAATAAAAAGTAAAGTGAAATCCATGGTAATTGAGGAGGGACTAATGTATATAAATAAGTGAGTAGGCCATTTTCTTTCATATCATGACCCATGGCAAATATCAATTTAGAATACACTAATGGGCTTAAAAAGGAAGCAAAGCCAAATATAAGTTGTGCTAGTACTGAATAAAATGCAAAATTCTCTTCTCCTCCTGAAGTACGTAGTAATGGATTTATAACTACTTGCAACATAGCCATACCACAGCCTATTATAAATAAAGAACCTACTGCCGATAAATAATTAGGAAATAAGGCTAAAATAAGAGAACCTATAAAAGCCACTATAAAGGCAGCAATCATTACTTTTTTCTCCTTATACTTTTCTATCATCATTCCAGAAGGAATAGACATGACACCATAAGCAATAAAAAAGGCAAAAGGCAATAAAGCCACCAAGGTTAAACTTAAACTAAATCCTTTGATTAAATCGGGAATCAAGGGCCCCATAATATTGGTTAAAAAAGAAATAACAAAGAAAGTGAGCATTATAAGAAAAACAATATAGGGGCTTCTTTTCATAATTAATTTTTACTTTGTTTGAAAAGCCTCCGCTGAAAGGCTTGTACTTATTACCTCTCCAGCCTTAATGCTTAACCATTCGCCTTTTTGAATTGCCTTATCGGGCTCGTTGGTGTATTTAGAAGTCCAAGGTTCCAGCGCTACCGTATAACATTTACCCCACCATGGAAAATCTTTAGTAGCATTACGCTCTTGCCATAACCATAAGCATTTGAATATAGAAGCATCCCAATTAACGCTAAAGCCCACTTTTTGTTGAGCATTGGTGATGGTATAATGTGCTTTATTAGTAGCGCTATCGAAATTGCTTAAAAAAGAAAGGTCACGGTAAGCAGGCGCTGAGGTATCTGGAATCACAGATGCATCAAATGCTTTACCAGTAGGGTCTTCGGCTTGAGGCCAATTATAAGTTTTACCCGCTTTATATCTTCTTGGTGCAAGAATATCATCGTGCACTTCCATAGTTTTTGCGTTGGTATCAATGCTAGCACCCTCATTTAAAAATGGAAGTCCGAAGGCGATATGATGACCCCACATAATATCTAAATGGGTAGCACTTTCATTAGTTAATTGTTCGGTAATAATTAAGTTGGCGCTATTTTTTTGTAAGCTCAATGTTTTTTCAATTAACAAAGGCATTCTTAAAGGCCTTGTCCAAAATTTTACAGCTACTTCCTCTGCAGTATTTTTTACAATTGCATATTTCCAAGGAATTAAAGAAACTTCTCCATGCAATCCTAAAGAAGCACCACGATAATTCACCGATGGACTATTAGGAAGTATTTCTTGCCAGCCTCCATAATAAAAATCTTCAGATTGATTATTGGTATCACGCATCTGCGTAAATACTTGTGCAGGGTTTTGAATGCCTTTATCTAATCTTAATAAAAAATCAAGGTCTAGGGGTTTGTATTTAAATTCAAAAATATCTGATCCACGATCAGCCAAAATACCAATGCGTAAAAAAGCATTTTCTAAATACACTACTTTCATACCTTTTAAAGTCCAGTCATCCGTAACGCTACAATCTTGATTTGATTTTTTTATTTCCATGGAATTACAATTTTACTTTGGCAACCAAGTTAAACAAACAGGGGATTTTATATTCTCTACTGTTTTAAATAAACTAAGCGTACCGTTGTATGAATTTACGTTAAAAATGGTGATTGTATCTGAATCTTGATGCGCCACCAAGAGCCATTTACCAGAAGGGTCTATCGTAAAATCTCTGGGAGTGAGGCCATTAGTGGGATAAGCGTCAATATAGTCAAGCTTTTCGAGCAGGGCATCAAAGGCAAATAGACAAATGGTATTATCTCCTCTCATTGAAGTATAGATAAATTTTCCATCGGCCGATACGCGTATGGCTGCAGCGCCTAAGTCGGTGTTTAAAGTTACTGGCTCCATTAAAGGATCCAATAAAGGGTCAATTAAATTGTTATTGACAGAAAATGTACCCTTTACTTCATACGAACCTTTACGCTTGGAAGATTGTATATCTTTATTTACACTATCATCAATACAATATTGTATGATAGTGACCGACCCTGTAAGTTCATTGATGATAAAACCAAATGAACCTTTTTCGTCAAAACAAATATGACGAGGCCCGCTTCCGAGCGGAAGCTGAATGGTTTGATTTTTTATGGCATCAAAACCAGTGATATTTTTTTGAATGCTATATACTATAATTTGATCTAGACCTAAATCGGCTACTAATAAATAATTAGTGTGCTTATCAAAATAAACACAATGTGCATGAGCGCTGGTTTGTCTACTTGGGTGTTGACTAGATCCAGTATGTTGAATAATAAGAGGATCAGCATTACTATTAGAATTTTTATTAGCAAGATCAAAATTCAATAAATCTATATTATATATTACTACATTACCTGTTTCATAACAAGCAGTAGCAATAAATTGATCGCCCTGTGCAGTGGTAAAATAATTGATATGGCAAGGGCACCCGCCTTCAACTTGTTTAGTGTCTAATAAACTAAGTGAATGGTTGTCATTGATTAAATAACTATTCACTGTTGGATTTTTTGAAGCAAGCAATTCTGAAACTGTAAATAAAACACTAGCAGCCCTTTTATTACTATCCATTTTCGCAATGGACAAGTAGCTTGGATTGACTTGAAATCTTTGATCAATTAATTTTAAATCGGCAGTAATTGCATCAAATACAAAACAAGCTATTCCATCGCCATGGCCACCAAAAGTACCTTCTACCATTTCGGTATAAGAGCCAACATATAATATAGCAGCATTCATTGAGCTAATTATTTTCTTTTTTATAAGAAGCGCTATATTCTTCTTGTAATTCTTTTAATAATAATTCGGGGGCTGTATCATTCACTAAAAATGCATGAATTTTTTCACCCAACCACTGTTGAAACTTAGGCCAGCCTTGGTATCTAGGCCTTACATAGGCATTAGATAAAGTAGCCAAAGTATTGCTGAAAAAATTATGGGTAAGTTTATTGGCAGCCGCATCTTCCCAGGCAAATTTATTACCGGGTTGACCTTGTGCATTTACGTATATAGATGATTGTATAGTATTGCTACAAATCCATGCTGCAAAATCGGCAGCGATTTGCGGCTCCTTGCAGCTAGCAGTTACAGCAATTCCTGCTCCTCCTAACACTGTGTTCTTTATTTCAGGTGCAGTATGAAAATGCAATAAGTTTTGTCTAAAGGCATCTCTAGCATAATTTGTATAACAAAAAGCTAAAGGGCTATAAACAATATCATTTTCAGTTGACATATGATCATATAAAGCAATCGGATTCCAATCTAAAACATTAGGATGAAATTGATCACGCATAGATCGTATCATTTCTAATGCTTTTATTCCTACTTCAGTTGAAACCAATAATGGATTGTTTTCGGTAATAGGCGAACCCCATTGTGCAGTAATACTTAAAAAACTACATAAGCAATCTGTGGGGCATAGCGCCATACCTATAAATAAATTTTTCCTTTTTAAAACATTCGATAAATCAAAAACTTCTTTCCAGTTAGATGGAATAGGTAAGCTTCCTAGTAAATCGGGTCTATAACTAGCACATTGCATCGCAGCATCAATAGGCAACGCCCATTGTGTACCATGATAATGATAACTTTCAAAACTAGGCCCTGCTGATGCATTTTTTAATTCCTGTAAGGTTGACGCAGCAAGCAAATTATGTAAAGACAATAAACAACTACTGGCTTCCGCAACACCTGCATGCGGATGATCCATGATAATCAAATCAAATTGTTTGGAAAGTGCTTCTAAAGATTGATCACCAAAATTAGTAAGTGACCTTTTTTGCCAATTCACTGCTACCCCTTTTTCTTCTAAGTATAGCGCTGAAGCGGCTATAAGCGGATCATACCCTCTTGCGTGATCCCATGTAATACCCTTTAGTGTAATCATGAATGTCCGCTTTATTTCTTTTCTAAACTCTTGTTATAAAAAGATTGTATTTTTTCTTGTCCCTCTTTAGACCTGTAGAATTTTCCCAAGGCAGCTGCTTCTTTTTGTTGCAAAGCTGGTGTAATGCCATTAGCAGCTTCCTGCGTTAATTGTTTTATTACTTGCAGTCTGTCTGGTAATTGTTGTGTAAATGAATGCGCAAACTCAGTCGCATTGTCTATAAAATTTTCTCTTGGATAGATATAATTAATGACACCCCGTGCATGCATTTCTTCTGCTAATAGTGTGCGACCCGTCATCACAATTTCATTCGTTAGATTAATCCCTATTTTTTTTGCCAATCTCAAACTGCCTCCACCACCAGGAATTAGATTTAATAAAATTTCGGGGAGACCCATTTTAGCACCAGCAGAAGCAACAATCATATCACATGCTAAGGCAATTTCAAAACCACCGCCAAAGGCATACCCATTGATGGCTGCAATAACTACCTTTGAATTATTTTCAATGCCTGCATATAAAGAATGGCCTTTAATTTGAAAGGCGTCAAATTGCGCTTCTGTTTGCTGGGCATATTCTTTGATATCTGCCCCTGCCATGAAAGCCTTTCCAGCGCCCGTTATAACAACTACGCCTATTTCTTTACTATCGGCCTTATCCACTACATCTAATGCATGAATAATTTCATCCATCATCATGGCATTCATTGCATTTAATTGCTCGGGGCGATTAAAAGTAATCCAAGCCATTTTATTTTTTATGTCTAATAGTATATGCTGATATTTCATTTTCTATATTTCATTATTTAGTCAACTTTTCTACTGAAATTATTTTATCATTTAACAATGTTTCAATTGCAGTTTCATCATACCCTAATTCTTTTAAAATTTCAGGGCCATGTTCTCCAATCATAGGAGAAGGTCTTGTAATAGCACCTGGTGTTTCACTCATTGTAAAAGGAATATTGGTTACTTTTAAATTACCAGCTTTAGGGTGTTGAATGTTTACAAAAGTTTTATTATGTATTACCTGCGGATCCTGTGCCACTGAAGCTTGATTATTTACCTGTGCCACCCATAAATCATAGCCCAACATAATGGTAAGCCACTCTTCGGTTGTCTTGGTAATAGTAACGGCTTGTATGCGGTAATAAATTTCATCTCTTTTATCAAACAAAACTTGGCTATCATTATACACTAATAAACTAGGTTCACCTAATGCTTCCACCAATGTGGCAAAGGGATTCATGGCAATGGCTAAATAACCATCTTTGGTTTTATATGTTCCAAAGGGCGCAGGATTACCTGGATGTCCAATGCCCGATTCAGGTCGTTCAAATTGAACACCCAAATTTTGAATAGTGAAATAATCTTGCATCTGAAATGCAATAGCCGATGACAATAAATTGGTTTGTATTTCTTGGCCGATGCCTGTTTTTTCTCTAAAATACAGGGCTGCTAAAATTGCATATACACAGTTAAAAGCATTTACCTGATCACATAGTGCTGTGCCTAAAGCGACAGGGCCATCCGATTTTTTTCCACTCGTCATAATAGCACCACTAACACTTTGAACAAGTAAGTCTTGGCCTGGTCTTTTTAAATAAGGACCATCACTACCCCATCCTGAAGCAGAACAATAAATAATTTTTGGATTAATTTTTTTCAAAGCTGCATAGCCATACCCTAATCTTTCCATCACACCAGGTCTAAAATTTTCAACAACAATATCTGCTTGCTCAATTAATTGTAAAATTATTTTCTTACCCGCCTCTTTTTTCATGTCAATGGCAATAGACCGTTTATTTCTATTCCAAGCCATAAAACAAGGTGACTCATCTCCTGCAATCCATTTATTAAAAAAAGTCATGCCACGATAAATATCACCCGAGCCATATCTTTCTATTTTAATTACATCTGCTCCTAAATCACCCAACATTTGAGTAGCATAAGGACCTTGTAATAGTTGTGAAAAATCAATCACTTTTAAACCTGCTAATGCCTGCTTCATTGTTTACACACTTTATATAATATTAAATAATTTATTCTGTATATCTAGGTAGGGTACATAATCCACCATCCACTTTGATATCTTCGCCCGTTATAAATCCTGCTTCATCAGAAGCAAGGAAAACCGCTGTCATGGCTACTTCCAAAGGCGTACCCAATCTATTCATAGCATGTTGTGCTGCACTTTTTTCTAAAAAAGCAGTTCCTTCTGTCTCTGCTCTTTTTACATTCATAGGTGTAATAATTGCACCTGGTGAAATACTGTTAAAGCGAACATTGTTTTCACCAAACTGCCCTGCTAATTGATTGGTCATTGATAGCATAGCCCCTTTCGCGCCAGCATAGGCTGTCCAATTATGCCAACTACGAAAAGCTTGTGTGGATGAAATATTAATAACACTGCCCGACTTTTGCTTGATCATATAAGGAAGCGTTTCTTTAATGGTTCGATACACACTTTTTAAATTAATGTTCATTAAAGTATCCCAATCTGTTTCGGGCATTTCCATAATATTACCACCAATAGCAACAGCGGCGTTGTTTACTAAAATATCTATTTTACCAAATTCGGTAATGGTAGTTTGAATTAAATTTTTTACATCAACTGTATTTCCTACATCACATTGTACGCCACGTAGTGTTGTGCCGTTTGTTGTAAGAGATTTTACTTCTTGCATTAATTTTTGTTCATCAATATCGGCTAATACCACCACAGCACCTTCTTGCACAAAAGCAGCAGCAATGGCAAGGCCAATTCCATTGGCAGCGCCCGTAACGATGGCAACTTTATTTTTTAATCTCATGCAAATTATTTTTGATTATGTTTCGTTATCCAATAATTTTCAATTTCTTCTAAGCTCTTTCCTTTTGTTTCAGGAATTATTTTAAAAGACAAGTATAATGCCGGCATGGTGACTATGGCAAATAGCCAAAAGGTTCCTGCAGGATGTAATTTTTCTAATAATAATGGCGTGAGCTGCCCTACTAGCGCGGTTCCTATCCATAAAGAGAAAGTAGCCAATGCCATGGCTTGCCCTCTAATTTTGGCAGGAAATATTTCAGATAATAAAACCCAAATTACGGGGCCATAAGAAAAAGCAAAACAAGCAATGAAAAATAAAATAAAAGTAAGTAGCAAATATGTGTTATTAATATTAAAATAAAACAGACCGCCTACTATTATTAAGGAAGATAAAATTCCAATTACGCCAGCAATCAATAAAGGTCTGCGACCCAATTGATCAATTTTCCAAATAGCAATTAAAGTAAATAAAACATTCACTAAGCCAATAATAACCTGACTTCCTAAGGCGTCCGCTATTGGCAAACCCGCAGATTCTAATATTCTAGGACCATAATATATAATGGCATTAATGCCACTTATTTGTGTTAGAAAAGCAAGTGAAATACCAATTAACATAGGTAGTCTAAAACTTCCTTTAAATACAATACTAAATCCACCGCTATCTCTGGCTAAGTTAGATTTAACCTCGGCAATTTCTTTGGCAGCTTCTTCATTGGAAACAATTTTCTGTAAAATGGCTAAAGCTTGTGCCTCTTTATTTTGAAGGGTAAGCCATCTTGGACTTTCAGGCACGATTTGTAAAAGTAGTAGAAATAAAATAGCAGGAACGGCGGATGTGCCTAACATAATTCTCCAAACCTCTGAAACCATTATCTGGTATACGTTTCCGCTGGTTTTTTGCAGTGCTTCCGAATGAGAAAGCTTTAATAAATAGGCGTTGCTAAAATAAGAACATAGTATTCCAATGGTAATAGCAAATTGATAAAGTGCTACTAAGCGACCTCTTTTATGTGCAGGAGAAAGTTCTGAAATATATAAAGGAGACACCATCGAAGCTACCCCAATACCAAGCCCTCCAATAAAACGGTAAATAACTAAATCGGTAAAGCCAATGGCAAATGTGCAACCAATGGCAGAAATACCAAAAAACAGCGCCGATAAAATAAGTACTTTTTTACGGCCATACTTATCACTTAATATACCGGCCATGGCTACCCCACTAATACATCCTACTAAGGCCGAACTAACATACCAACCTGTACTCACCGCATCTAAATTAAATTGTGTGGCTACAAAATTGATGGTGCCGGAAATAACGGCCGTATCATACCCAAATAAAAAGCCACCCAATGAGGCAATAATAGCCAAAGTATTTATGTAGTTTTTCTTAGATTGATCCGTTGTCATAGTCTTGGTTTAATATGAAATAGTATAGCAATTCGTATCTCTAATATACGATTTTATGACGACTCTCAAAAAGGCGTACATATTGAATTGCGAAGCTTTATCTTTGCCCTATGGGGCAGAAAAAACTAATCAAATTTGCAGCAATTAAGCAATACGAGAATGTATTGGAAAATCCACAGGGAATGCCAGGCAAATGGAATTCATTTTTTGAAAAACTAGCCACTGGGCCCTATCCCATTTCATTAGATGATCTTGCGGTTATAAAAAACAATGCCACCATAAATCATCCAGCAATCAAACCCCTAACCTTAGAGCTGGCTTGTGGCCGAGGAGAATATACAGTAGGATTGGCTCGCTTATTTCCAGCCCAAAACTATATAGGCCTAGATATAAAAGGAAACCGTATTTGGAAAGGGGCTAGTATTGCGAACAAAGAGGGGCTTCAAAATGTAGCTTTTGTAAGAACGCAAATAGACCAAATCACAAATTATTTCGATACGAATGAAGTGGCAGAAATTTGGATCACTTTTCCCGATCCTCAATTGCGACTATCTAAAGCCAAAAAGCGATTAACGCACCCAAAATTTTTAAGGCTCTACCAACAATTCTTACAACAGGGTGGAATAGTGCATTTAAAAACAGATAGTCCCAATTTATATCAATTTACAATGGCTGTTATTGAATTGTATGCACTTACTATTATCAATGCCACCGATAATTTATACGAAACAGCATTCATGCAATCTGCTCAATGGAATGAAAAATTAGCCATAAAAACATATTACGAAGGATTAAATATTGCAAGTAGCAATCGCATACATTATATTCAATTTAAAATTGACAAAGATTTGCCTATTGCCAAAGATGATATCCTCAAAGAAATGATTGCGGCATTCGAAGTAACAGAAACGCATGATGCGAAAAGAGAACGCACCCTTCCCCATAAAGAATAATAAAAATGAATTACACACCAAAATCACAAGACTTTTTTAAAAATGTATTTGATGTGGTAAGGCTCATTCCCAAAGGGCGTGTTACTAGTTATGGCGCTATTGCAAAATATTTAGGAGCAGGTGGTAGTTCAAGAATGGTAGGCTGGGCAATGAATGCCTCTCATGGTGTAAAACCCAAAGTGCCTGCACACCGAGTAGTAAATAGAAATGGCATGTTAAGTGGTAAGGGACATTTTGCCACCCCTACTTTAATGGAAGAACTACTTGCCAAAGAAAAAATAAAAGTAAAAAACGAAACCATTGTAGATTTCGAAAAACATTTCTGGGACCCTATTACAGCATTAGGATTTTAATAATAAAAATGATCCCTTAATTATAATAAGGCTTAATCATCATATATACCAAGGGGCCTGTAACTGCTACATAAAACCAAATAGGCCACATTCTTTTCGCTTTTCTTTTATGATCGGCATATTCGCCAGTTAATCCACGGTAAGCGGTAAATAATATAAAAGGCAAACTTGTTGCTGCTAAAATAATATGTGTTGCTAATAAAATAAAATAAAAAGCCCTGGTATTACCTACTACTGCTAATTCTGCAATACTTACTAATCCATCATGATCGGTATCGCCAAACTTGGTTTCTCCTGCAAATAAATGATGCGCGATATAAGAAACTAAAAATAGTACCGACAATAATAAGGCCGTAAGCATAATATTTTTATGTGCGACATATTTTTGTTGCTTCACTGCCACTAAAGCTACCACCAATAAAATAGCCACTGTTGCATTTAAAAGTGCATTTACTAAAGCAAAAATATGTTTGTCAAAAGGTAATTCAACAACCAAGGTAAATTTGCTTAAAAAGGTTACCGCCACAAGCACTACTACCGAAAATATTCCAATTAATAATTTCGCTTGCTTGTCGTTCTTTTGAATAATGGGTGCTAACATAATTTTATTTTTTATTTTGTTGCTGTCTTATTAAATTTAGTATTAAAATAGTAAACAAAACCACTCACTAATAAAGCTATCACCAACCATAACCAGCTTAAATCTACTATGTCTTGAAATACTTTATTTTTCTTAGTCTTATCCTTTTCCAACATTAAATATCCTACATCCTTTGCTAATTTTAAAAGCGATGCAGAATCAAGGCCATTATAGTAGCCGCGAACTTGCATTCTTTTATCAATTAAAATAAAACGACTTGTATGCACAAAGTCGGGACTAACGGGCTCTTCGCTAAACTTATCAACTTTCAATTCTTCAAAAGCAAAATTATAAATCGTATCGCGGTTTCCTGTAAGCATCCACCAATTATCTGCAATCACCCCCATTTTATTTGCATAATCTCTTAAGACATTTACACTATCTCTATTAGGATCAATACTAATGGACATAAATTGTACAATTGAAGTATCCACTTTTTTACGAACATCCCCTCCTTTTGAAAAAGAACGTTGTAGCTTACTCATGTTATTGGTAAGCTTAGGACAAATACTACCACAACTTGTAAAAAATAAATCAAGAATAATTATCTTTCCTTGCTGGTCGTATAAGTTTACCGTATCTCCTAGTTGATTTACTAATTGAATATTTTTTGTGGTATGCCATACGGTATCAGACTGCTGCTTGCCTTGTACTACCTGCTCCATCACTGTGTCTAATAAATAATGGCGAGGCATGACTACCGCAGTAGTACTTGCCGACTTTAGCCATAAATAGCAAACCACAGGTATTACCAGTGCAATAAATAAACCATAAACCGATTTCTTAGACATCTTATAAATTTAAAAACCACCCCTTGTATCGGGGTGGTTTAGTTTCTTGGAAAAGGGCCCTCGAGCTCCTATCTTAATGAATCCTATTAGTGCTTCTCAGCAGGCGCAGCCGCCTCATGCTTGCTTTCAGATGCTTCATGCTTTGCAGCACCATGCTCCCCTTCTTTCTTTTCTACCTTAATAGTGGCTTGCTCTTTAAAATATGGATCGTAATCGTTTCTTAAATTTCTGAATGAATTACCATCCCATAAAAAAGCAGCTATAAACCAAACAAATAATAATAAAGGAACAACAATTGTCATGATTAAGTTTTTTACTTCATGCTTTAAGTGCATAAAGTAAGCAACTATATAAAAAGCTTTCGCCATCATTAAAATAACGATTGTGCCTTTAACAGCTAATTTTAACCCTTCAGAAGTCATGCTAATCATCCAAAATCCTAAAATCAATTCGATAATAGTAAATACCGATAAGATGATGGTTACTTTTTTAATTTCAGCCATCGCCTCTTTGTTATGCGCTTCTTGATCTGTGTGTGTATGTGACATATAAATTTCTTGTGCTAATTATAATAAATAGAAAATAGTAAATACAAATACCCAAACTAGGTCTACAAAGTGCCAGTATAAACCTGCTTTTTCAATCATTAAATAATGACCTCTTTGTTCAAACTTGTCCATCAATGTCATGATTAACATAATTACATTAATCACCACTCCACTAAATACGTGGAAGCCATGGAAACCTGTTATCGTAAAAAAGAAGTTGGTAAAATTAGTCGTGCTGGCTGTTCCGTCTGCATTTAAAAAAGGATTCGCACCCCACCATGCACCTTCATGAAATAAGTGATTCCACTCCCAAGCTTGACAGCTTAAAAAAGCAAGACCACCAATGATGGTTAATATCATGTTTCTCACTACACCTTGCTTATCCATATTTTTACCAGCATGAACTGCTAATACCATGGTGACAGAGCTAATGATTAATATAAAAGTCATGATACTTACAAACACCAAGGGTGCATGTACTCCTTCTGGAGCAAATGGAAAGCTTCTAAAAACTTCGTTGGAGTTAGGCCATCCGTTGGTTGAAAAACGGACTGTACCATAAGAGATTAAAAAAGCACCAAAAGTAAAGGCGTCACTCATTAAAAAGTACCACATCATTACTTTTCCGTACTCAGAATTAAAAGGGCTTTTCCCTCCTCCCCACAATTTTGCTTCATTTGGCGAAGCGGTTGTTGTTGTTGACATGTTCAATTTCTATTTCAGTGCAAAAATATTGGCTATCAAGGATATTCGTATCAAAAAACCGTCTTTTTTTGTATTTATCTTTAACAAATTTGGCCCTTTTATCCAATCCAATGAAGGAAGATGAAAAGGTAAATCCAAAGTATATCTACAAAATGCCAGTAGGTTGATAGCAAATCTACCGGCAAGGTATTTTCAAGGTTGTTTTTGGCCGAAAAAGACTTAAATGACACTCCAATTAGTGCCAATACCCCGCCCAAAACGTGAAAAAGGTGTAAAATGGTGATTACAAACAAAAAAGAGGATGCTGAATTACTTCTAGGGCCCGTTAAGGCAATATTATTGGCCTGTAAGGCCATGAAACCCTGTAACTGTAAAATCATAAAAACCACTCCTAAAATAGCGGTTACGCTCAAAAAACCACGGTATTGATTAAGCTCTTTTTCTTTGGCTTTTTTCACCGCCATCTGAATAGAGAAGCTGCTCAATAAAATAACAATAGTGGAAATAAAGAATTCCTTAGGAAGTTCGAAGTCTAACCAATTGGCCTGGCTCTTTTTTACAATATAGGCACTGGTTAATCCAGCAAACATCATGACAATGCTGCCTAGTCCAGCAAATAAAACCATCTTATAGGGATGCATTTTATTTTTTTCGGTCTGTGTTTTTAAATCTGTTGCCATAATAAAAAATTTATAATTTATCTGCGAGTAACGCTAAGTATACAATAGGTAAATAAATATAACTGCTAAACATTACTCTTCTTGCTGCGGGCACACCCATGTTTTGATATAGTCTCACACATTGTACCACCATAAAAATATTTGCCACTAACAAAATCCACATACTCACTTGACCTGTTAAGTTTAAATAGTATGGTAAAAAACCAATAGGAATCATTAAGACTGCATACATAATAGATTGCAATGCTGTGAAACGTGTTGGACCTTCTTTAGCAGGTAATAATTTAAAACCTACTCTAGAATAATCGGTATGAGAAACCCAAGCAATGGCCCAAAAATGTGGGAACTGCCATAAGAATTGAATTAAAAATAAAGCCCAACCTGCATAAGCAAAATCATCATTGCCTGCTACCCATCCAATTAAACAAGGAAGTGCACCAGGAAAAGCGCCCACTAAAACTGCAATTGAATTTATTTTTTTTAAGGGCGTATAAATAAATGCATACAAGAATAAACTAAAAGCAGAAAGTAAAGCGGAAGAAAAATTAAAATACTTCCACATAATAGCCACTCCCAAAATACCTGTAATAATAGCAAAATTATAAGCCGTTTGTTGAGACATACGTCCCGAAGCTACTGGACGAGACGAAGTACGTTTCATTTGCGCATCAGTATCTTTCTCTACAGCTTGATTAATGGCATTCGCACTACCTGTAATACATAGGCCTGCAAAAGTTAAAAGTAAAATCATCGACCAATCATAGTCCCTCACAATAGGAGCCAACATATAACAAATTACACAAGTAAATACCACCGTAAAACTTAGGGTGAATTTCATTAACTGTGCGTAATTAGTAAGCGTTTGTTTCAAAGAGAACTTTTTTTAAAAATTACAATGCCCTGAAATCAGGGCATTGTACAACTGAATATTTTACTAGTGAGTATCTTTTTCATCCTCGCCTACCGGAGTAGTTTGTGGAATGAAATCATGCCCATCTTTACCGTAATCATAAGGCCAACGGTGTACTTCTGGTATTTCACCAGGCCAGTTACCATGACCAGGACGAATAGGTGTAGTCCACTCTAACGTATTAGCTTCCCAAGGATTTAATACAGTCACTTTGCGACCTTTGAATATGGAGTAGAAGAAATTAATTAAGAATAAAATTTGAACAGCAAAAACAATCATTGCTACCGTACTAATGAAACGATTTAATTCAGCAAATTGTTTAAAGCTCTCCCAAATACTAAAATCAAAATAACGACGTGGCATACCCGCTAACCCTTGGTAATGCATAGGCCAGAAAATCATGTAAGCACCCGCCATTGTAATCCAGAAGTGAATATACCCAAGTGAATTATTTAAATAGCGACCATACATTTTAGGGAACCAATGGTATACGCCGGCAAACATGCCAAACATACTTGCTACACCCATTACAATATGGAAATGCGCTACCACAAAATAACTATCGTGTAAATAAATATCTAAAGCAGCGTTACCCAACCAAATTCCTGTTAAACCACCAGAGATAAATAAGCTTACGAAACCAATGGCGAATAACATAGCTGGTGTGAAACGAATATTACCTCTCCATAAAGTAGTTAACCAGTTAAATACTTTAATAGCAGAAGGTACCGCAATTAATAAAGTTAATAATACAAACACTGAACCCAAGAAAGGATTCAATCCTGTAACGAACATATGGTGCGCCCAAACCAAGAAGGCTAAAATGGCAATAGCAAATAAAGAACCCAACATCGCCATATAACCAAAGATAGGTTTACGAGAATTCACTGACATGATTTCAGAAACCATACCCATGGCAGGTAATAATATAATGTAAACTTCGGGGTGACCTAAGAACCAGAATAAGTGTTGGAATAAAATGGCAGAGCCCCCTTCGTTAGATAAAGCGCCAACACCATTTACATAAATATCAGAAAGATAAAAACTAGTGCCGAAGTTTCTATCAAAAATTAATAAGATCATTCCAGATAATAATACTGGGAAAGATAATACACCTAATACTGCTGTGAAGAACAAAGCCCAAATGGTTAAAGGCAAACGCGTCATGCTCATTCCTTTAGTACGCATGTTTAAAATGGTAGCAATATAATTTAAACCTCCTAATAAAGAAGATACAACGAATAAAGCCATCGCAATAATCCATAAGTCCATACCTGATTTAGAACCAGGCGATGCATCATGTAATGCAGATAAGGGAGGATACGCAGTCCAACCACCACTAAATGGTCCTGTTTCTACAAATAAAGAAGACAACATAACAATGCTTGCAGTAAAGAAGAACCAATAGCTTAACATATTTAAAAAAGGAGATGCCATATCGCGTGCCCCAATTTGAAGTGGAATTAAGAAGTTCGCAAAAGTACCCGACAAGCCCGCAGTTAATACAAAGAATACTAATACCGTACCGTGTGTAGTTACTAAAGCATAATAAGCTTCAGGTGTAATTTGACCACCTTTAGCCCATTTACCTAAGATAGATTCTAACCAAGGAAAACTAGCATCAGGATATCCTAATTGCAAACGGAAAAGTACGCTCATTAAACCTCCTAATACTGCCCAAACCATACCAGTGATCAAAAATTGCTTTGCGATCATTTTGTGGTCTTGACTAAATACATATTTAGTTAAGAAAGTATCGTGGTGTTCGTGATGACCATGATCATCATGTCCGTGACTTTCATGACCGTGTAATACTGCTTCGTGACTCATACCTTTTATTTAAATAATTTTAATCTTTCTATTTTAAAATCTTAAGTGATTTTTTTACTTAAGAAACTATTTTACATTTTTGCTGTGGTTGCTTTTGCAGTGCTATCTGCTTTAGCGGCTACCGGCACTGCGGTCGGATCTTTCTCCGGGAATGCAGTAAAGTATTGCGGCTTTTGTTTAGCCATCCACAAATCATACTCTTCTTGATCTACTACCTCAATAACTCCTTTCATAGAATAGTGACCATTACCACACATTTGATCACAAGAAATTTCATAACTGAAATTAGGATTGCCTGTTTTCTCGCGCATTTCTTTGGTAGTATAGATAGGTGTAAACCACATGGTGGTAGGGATACCAGGAACTGCATCCATTTTCAAACGGAAATGAGTTAACCCTACATCATGAATAACGTCTCTTGAACCAATGATTAATTTAATAGGTGTTCCTTTCACCACATACATGGTTTGTTCCGTTAAAATATCGTCTTGTGCATAAGGATCGTCCCAAATAATTCCAACTGAGTTAGTAGCAGGGTCGATATTCTTATAATATTTTTTTCCAAAAACAGCATCTTTTCCTGGGTAACGGAAAATCCATCCAAATTGTTTTCCAGTAACTTCCACTACCATAGCATTTTTAGGAGGTTCTCCTGTAAAGAAAAACCAGTTACGCAAACCAAAAACAACTAATACAGTTAATGCAATGGCAGGAATAGCGGTCCAAATTAATTCTAATTTAGTGCTATGTGCAAAGAAGAAAACTTTTCTATTTTTATCTTCTTGGTATTTATACGCAAACCAAAATAATAATACTTGGGTAATTACAAATACAATACCTGTAATAATTAAAGTAACAAAAAGCATTTGATCTACTTTTTCGCCCTGAATACTTGCAGCCCCTTGTGCTAATTGCGTTTTACCGTAATAGGCTTTATTACAAACGTAAATACCTATAAAGCCTAGGACCAAAAAAGCAACCATCAAAAATCCGTTGATTTTGTTGTTTTGTTGACGACTGGCTTCTTCGCCTTTTAAAATAGATACGTATTCACTTGCTTTGGCAATTTGAAAAATTACCACAAAAATGAGGACGATAATTGCAACAGATAAATATAAACTCATAATTCGTTTTTTCTAAATCAATAATTATACTTGATGAATGATACTTTCTTTAAGGAAAGGATGGTATTTAGCAATCAATGGTTTGCTTGCTAAAGAACGCGCTACCATTAAAATCATCACACCAATGAAGAAAGATAAAATACCAAAATCCAACCAACCCAAACTCACGTGTTCTTTCATTAAACTTCCCATCACCATTTGGTAAAAATCAATCCAGTGACCAAATAAAATAAGCACTGCCATAAACGCCATCAAAGTAAAATTACGTTTAGCAGAACGCTTCATTAATATAATTAAAGGGCAAAGGAAATTGATAAATAAGTTTAAGAAGAAAATAGGCTTGTACGCTCCTTGCACACGGTGCTTGAAGTAAACTGTTTCTTCAGGAATATTAGCGTACCAAATAAGCATGTATTGAGAGAACCATAAATAGGTCCAAAAAATAGAAAAGGCAAACATGAATTTACCTACATCATGTAAGTGCTCGCTGTTTGACAATTCCATATACCCTTTATTTTTCATGTAGATTAACCAAAGTGCAATTAAAGCCATACCTGCAACGAAAGAACTTGCAAAAGTATACCAGCTATACATGGTCGAATACCAATGTGCGTCAATACTCATTAACCATAACCAAGGAACAGTAGAAGCTACGGTTAAACCAAACCACACTAAGAAAAATCCAGAGCGAACCATGCTGCGTACATTAAATTTATGAGCAGTTTCATGATCCATTGGAGCGATGTCTGCTTCCAAACTAATTTGACGCATTCTATATCCGAAATAACTCCAAAGTGAAATAGTAAGAGTAGTCCATATAATAAAGAAAGTAGGATTTAAGAAACCTGCTTTACCTTTTAAGATAGGATCTTTTGCAACTGCTTCCGCATCTAACCAATGATAAATATGATGATTATGTGAAAGCACTACATAAAATAATACCAACAAAGTAATTCCACCAAAAATGGGAACTAAAGTAGAAATGGCTTCTGCAATTCTTCTAAAAGATTGCATCCAGGCAGCCATTGCCATGGTACTAAAACATAAAAAGAACATGGCAGCATTGGTTACTAAAGTCCAAAAAATAGTATTGTACATTAAGGTTCCCCAAAAATGTACTTGCTCATGTTCGTCACTGCTAAAGCCTTTGGTAAACATGCCATATAATAATGCAGCACCGCCTATGCCTATTAAAGCATAAGACCATGTTTTAAGACTACCAGGAATTTCGAATTGCTCTTTAATAGATGCCATCTTACTTCTTTTGTTTATTCTTAATATATTTTATAATCATCCAGCGTTGACGCTTATTCAATTGTGATGCATAAGAACCCATCAAGTTTTTTCCGTACGCAACAGAATAAAACATTTGACCTGCAGGCATGTTCTCATATTTTGCATCGCCCACTAAAGTTGCTGGCTTTGCTGCATAAGGACCATTGCCATCTTTGTATAAAGGACCGTTACCATCTAATTTTGCTCCATGACAAATTCCACAGTTCACTAAATACAAACGCTCCGCTTCTGCTGCGTCTCTTGCACTTAAAGAATCGATAGGATTAGGAACCATTTTAGAAGCAACATAATTAGTAGAATCACCTACTTTATCTTTTGCTAAAGGGAAAGGCATTTCTTTGCCACGAGCCATAGTACCTGCAACAGGTAAATTATCGTAATGAATTCCTTTTGCTGTTAAATTGCTGTGGTCGGCATAGGTTTCATACGCACGACTATACGCCATATCGGGCATATAGATAGTACCAGGAGTACGCTTCACTTCGTTACAGCTCACCAAAGTGATTGCTGCAATAGCAATAGTTAAAAGCAAATTCTTATTAATGTTATTTTTATTCATCTTTTTTATCTTATAATCTGCCTGTTAGGGTTTCCTCTACATCGAAACCTGTTAGGGTTTCCTCTACATCGAAACCTGTTAGGGTTTCCTCTACATCGAAACCTGCACTGCAGGTTTCTCTTCTTTATCATAAGTGCCAAACCACCATCCATCTTCTGCCACTTGCACATCTGTTTCAACAGCACCATTAGATTTTAAAAGTGCAACTAAATCATTTGTGTTTGTTTTATCGGTACACTCAATCACCATTACAAATAAATCGTCGGTAGCACGTTTGTGAAAGTGATGTTTTTTAACACCTGGTGCTAATTGACATAACCAACAAAAAGTCATCACCATACCCACCGCAGCAAACAAAACGGTTAATTCAAATATGATTGGAATCCAAGCTGGTAAAGCAAAATGTGGTTTACCACCAATATTTAAAGGCCAGTCTTTGGTAAAAATCCAACTAATAGCACTTACTGCAGTAGCCGTACCTGTAATGCCATAAATAAAACCAGCGGTGTGTAAGCTTGTTTCGCGCATTCCCAAAGCGTGGTCTAAACCATGCACTGCAAAGGGAGTGTATACGTCTTTAATTTTATAGCCAGCAGTACGCACTTGCTTTACTGCAGGAAATAAAACCTTTTCTTCATCAAAACAGCCAACTACAAATTTCTTTTGTGCCATAATTTTTTTCTTAATCGATATTATAATTAATGTGCATGCGCATTATCGTGAACAAATGAATCCAATGTTTGTGCTTCCAATTTCTCGAAACCAGGTTTGTAAGATTCTCCACTTCTCTTCAACACATATTTAATTTCTGCTACCGCAATAACAGGGAAATATTTAGCGAACAAGAAGAAGCAAGTAAAGAATAAACCAAACGTACCCATATAAAAACCAATCTCCCAAATAGAAGGGCTATAGTAAACAGACCAACTAGAAGGTAAATAGTCACGGTATAAAGAAGTAACAATAATTACGAAACGCTCAAACCACATACCAATATTAACAATGATACTCATGAAGAAAGTAACGAAAACATTTCTTCTCATTTTTCTTGACCAGAAAATTTGAGGAGACAATACGTTACAAGCCATCATACCCCAATAGCTCCAACCATAAGGGCTAAATAAATAAGCACGGCTATACCAGAAAGTATAACCTTCATATTTATTTTGAGAATACCAGCCCATAAATAATTCAGTCAAGTAAGCAATACCTACAATAGAGCCAGTAAGTACAATTACTTTATTCATTAAGTCGATGTGACCTATTGTAATATAGTCGGTTAATCCAAACACTTTACGTACCACTAATAATAAAGATTGTACCATGGCGAAGCCAGAGAAAATCGCACCTGCCACAAAGTAAGGAGGGAAGATAGTCGTATGCCAACCAGGAATGACTGAAGTAGCGAAGTCAAAAGATACAATAGTGTGTACTGACAATACTAATGGAGTACTTAAACCAGCTAACACTAAAGATAAACTTTCATGACGTTGCCAATGTTTGGTAGAACCTGTCCAACCAAAAGAAGCAATACCATATAATTTTTTTCTAAGTTTAGTAAATGCACGATCACGCACAGTTGCTAGATCGGGTAATAAACCAGAATACCAGAATAATAAAGAGACAGTGAAATAAGTAGAGATCGCAAAAACGTCCCATAATAATGGAGAGTTAAAGTTCACCCATAAAGGACCACGAGAGTTAGGATAAGGCATAATGAAAAACGCTAACCAAACACGACCCATGTGGAAGATAGGAAATTGACCTGCGCACATAACGGCAAAAATTGTCATCGCTTCAGCAGCACGATTCACCCCTGTTCTCCAACCTTGACGGAATAATAATAATACAGCAGAAATCAAAGTACCTGCGTGACCAATACCCACCCACCAAACGAAGTTGGTAATATCCCAACCCCATCCAATCGTTTTATTTAAGTTCCATTGGCCCACACCATAAGTTACCTCACGGTATAAACTGTATACCCCAAATAATAAAAGGCTGACAGCTATAAAAAAACCAACGTACCATAAACGAGATGGCTTCACTTCGATAGGGCGCAAAATGTCTTCGGTAACTTGGTGAAAATTTTTCTCACCATATACCAATGGTTCGCGCAACTGTGATTCGTATTTAATATGCATCTTTAACTATTTCTTAATTTTTTAATCTATATTTTTTATTACGCTTCTGCTTTTTCATCTGTGTTTCTTACTTTGGCTAAATAAGTAACATTAGGTAATACGTGTAATTGCTCTAACACATAAAACTGACGATTCGGATTCTCTACACGAACTTTTGTAATAGCACTATGTTTATCATTGGCGTTACCAAAGTTAATCGCGTTAGTAGGACATGATTGTTGGCAAGCCACTTTCACATCTGTATCTACCATTGGACGAGATTCTTTTTTCGCATCTAATTTAGCTGCTTGTAAACGTTGAACGCAGAAAGAACATTTTTCAATCACACCACGAGAACGAACAGTCACATCTGGATTCAATACCATTCTTGTTAAATCGTCGTTCATATTTAATACTACATCGTTTACTTCACCCACTTGATTGTCTGGGAAGCTATCTGCACCTGTATAATCGGCCCAGTTAAAACGACGTACTTTAAAAGGACAGTTGTTCGCGCAATAACGCGTACCAATACAACGGTTATACGTCATTTGGTTTAAACCTTCAGAGCTATGGTTAGTTGCAGCCACTGGACAAACGTTCTCACAAGGAGCATTGTCGCAATGTTGACACATTAACGGTTGGAAAACCACTTTAGGATTATCCATATCGCCACTAAAATATTTATCAATACGTAACCAATGCATTTCATGACCACGTAATACTTCTGGTTTACCCACTACAGAAACGTTGTTCTCTGCATTACATGCTACTACGCAAGCACCACAACCATTACAACTATTTAAATCTACACTCATGCCCCACTTAATGCCTGGACGATCGTATACTGGATAAATAGTTCCTTGTGCTTCGTAATTTGCTAAGCCACCGTAAGGTTTAGTTTCTGCCTCACGCTCTTCTAAAATTTCTTCTGGATTTTTTATGTATTCAGCTAAAGTAATTTCTTTCATTACTTCGGTACGCACACCTTGTGCAGTATCGTAACGGAAATGTGTTTGTGTTAAAGCCACTGGATAAGTTTCACCAGTCACTGTTAATGTAACATCACCACAACTAAAATGAACCATGCCATTTTCGATACATGCTAAAGGATAGGCGTTTTTACCAGTACCAATAACTGATTTACCTAAAGCTTCTGCGCGACCATACCCAACAGCAATACCTACCGTTTGAGGATGTGTACCAGGTATAATTAATACAGGAAGTTCGATTGATTTTCCGTCAACTGTTAATTTCACCACTTGCTTAGGCGGTTTAACTTCATAAGCATCTGCTTGACCAGGATTGTTTAAATCAATGTTCAATAAAGATTTTGCCATCGCAGGAGATACTATAATATAGTTGTCCCAAGTTGCACGTGTAACTGGATCAGGTAATTCTTGTAACCAAGGGTTACTTGCCCCTTGACCCGCACCAATACCTACTTTTTGATATAAGGCTAATTCAATTTTACGCTTATCATTAGAGGCAGGCTTAGTAGCACTTACTGCAGCTACTGCAGTAGTAACAGCGTTACTATTAATACTAGCACCTGCATTACTAGGTGTTGTAGGATTAATAACACCCGCTTGTAATGTTTTGTTCCAACCATTCTCGCCACCTAATTTAGCAGACCAATAGTTTTTTAAATAAGTTGTATAATCAGTTGTATCGCCAGACCACTTTAATAAAGAGTCTTCGAAAGCACGTGTTTTAAATAAAGGAGAGATAGTAGGTTGGATAAAAGAAATGTGACCAGTAATTGGTTCAGCATCACCCCAACTTTCTAAGAAATGCGGAGCAGGAATTACGTATTTACAAACTGCAGTTGTTTCATCTAATTTAGCATTGAAAGAAATAGTTGTTTTCACTTTTGCTAAACCCGATTTAACTTTATCTGCTTGCGGCCAAGTATACATTGGATTAGCACCGTAAAATAAAACAGCGTTTACTTTACCTGCATTCATCTCTTCAACAAAGTTTGCAAAATCGTTATCAATACCTTGACGATAATTTAAAGTAGCACCAAAATTAATAGTAGTTCCGTTCGCACCAATAGCATCGTTAATCGCGTTTACTATAATTTGCTCATTCACATTGTTGCTACCTGCTACTACTAAAGCAGCGCCTTTGTTAGCAGTTAATGATTTCGCAGCAGCTTCGATACCTGCTTTTAATTTTGCATCTAGTCCAATTATTTCACCACCTTTCACTGCACTTAATAAAGCAGCAGCTACTAAAGGCAATTCAGAAGGACGACATAAATATTTTTCATCTGCATTAGAACCCGTCAAACTAGCCACTGTTTCAAAGTGGATATGTCTGCTCATTGCAGGATTTTTTTCATCTAATTTTTTACCCACTGCATATTGTCTAGCAAATTCAACAGGGCTTAACCAAGTACCTAAGAAATCGGCACTTAAAGAAACAATTGCTTTTGCTTTTTCAAAATGATAAGAAGGAATAACTCTTTTTCCATAACAAGCTTCATTCGCTAACAACATCGCGCTATGCGAAACAGCATCATAAGTAACATGTTTGCTACCTGCGTGCTTTGCTAAAAATTGAGCAATAATTTGTTTGGTAGAAGGAGAAGTAATAGAACTAGTAACAATAACTGCGCCTGTATTTAATTCGGCTGCAATGGATTTGTCGATGTCTTCGAAAGTAGCTTCTTTACCAGCAATGGTTGGGAAACGCAAACGAGCAGTATCATATAAATCTAAAACAGAAGCTTGCACTCTAGCAGAAGTACCGCCAGCAGTGATAGGGCTTAAATCATTTCCTTCTAATTTAATCGGACGACCGTCGCGCACTTTAGCAAGTACACTTACTACATCACCATCTTGAACATAAGTTGTTGCATAATAATCGGCAATACCGGGAACAATATCTTCAGGTTTGTTCGCAAAAGGAATTGCTTTTTTAATAGGCATTTCGCAACTTGCTGCCACGGCTGCGGCTGCAGTACTAAAGCCTACATATTTTAAAAAATCACGACGAGGTGCTTTCGCTTGTAAAAAACTTTCTCCTTTTTCCAAAGCAGATTCGTCTTCAACAAAAGGAAGTTCTTCTTTAAATTCGTTTTGAACTTCTTTATTAAAAGCTTCAGAATTATTTAATTCTCCAAAACTTTGCCAGTGCTTTTTTTGCTCCATAATAATGTATATATAGTATTACGCGTCTTTATTAATCTTGTTTATAAATCTAATTAGTATTAGTAGTGACATTTTTGACACTCCGTACCACCAATTTTTTCAACAGTAATTCCTTTCGTACTATCAATCTTTCCACTCTTTAAATCGGCATGGAATTTTTCATAGATGCTGTAAAACCCATTGTCTTTAAATTGAACTTGCGTGTTTCTGTGACAGTTCACACACCAGCCCATACTTAAATCGGTAAATTGTTTTACTTCACCCATTTTTTGAATCTCACCATGACATTGTTGACAAGCTACTTGACCAGCGTTCACGTGTTGCGCATGGTTAAAGTAAACGTGATCAGGTAAGTTATGTATACGCACCCACTCGATAGGTTTTGCGTTGGCTGCATCCCATGGTTGCCCTTCTGTGAAGCCAGCGTATTTGTATAATTTTTTTATTTCTGAAGTGCCATCTACTACATCGCCATTTTCTCTTACTAGAGGAGCGCCTTTGTATTCGTTAATAGCCATGTGACAGTTCATACAAACATTTACACTAGGTAAAGTAGCTTGCTTTCCTTGATACACACCCGTATGACAATACTGACAGTTAATTTGATTGACACCAGCGTGTACTTTATGAGAATAGTAAATAGGTTGTTCTGGTTGATAATCTTTAGAGCGCCCTAGGTTCATTGCACCAACTGTTGTCATATAACCACCTACAATAAATAAAACGATAGAGATGAAAGCGATGTAAGCTTTGTTTCTGTAAAAAGGAACAGGCTCTGTTGCAGGGATGCCTGCTTTGTCGTCAGATAATTTTTTTAAGTTGCTATTAACTTGTAATAAGATTAAAGAAACAACTGCTAGTATTAAAGTAAGTAAACCAAAAACTAAAGTACTATCTCCTTCTTCTTTAGGTGCTTCAGCGGCTGCGCCACCTGCTGGTGCTGCACCTGCGGCTGGAACTGTTTTTATGTATGCTAAAATAGCATCGATATCTTTATCGGCTAAAGTAGGAAACAAGTTCATTGCTGTTTTATTGTACTCGTTGTACAATTTAGTTGCGTAAGGATCTCCCGTTTTTAAAAATGCAGCATTATTTTTAATCCATGCATACAAATTCTTTTTATCAGGCCAACGATCTTCTACGCCTGCAAGGGCAGGACCAGTTAATTTTTTATTAACCGCGTGGCATGATGCACAATTTTGTGAGAAAAGAGCTTTCCCATCTTGCGCATTTAACTGATGACCGATAGATGAACTAAGGGTGATAAATAGGAAGATCGAAACGATCTTAGCTAGGCTTCTTAAAATTGTCATATACACAAAAAGTGTCTAGGGTGTAAAAATGTCCTCGAACGGGGGCGAAATTACTTAAGAATAGGATTCAATACTAAGAAAAGAGCAAGTTTTTTTTATTGAATTTGTTGAGTTTCAGGGAACTGAGTTTAAAAAGGATGACGAATGTCATAATAATGTAATGTTAGTTTGGTGTGAAGGAAATTATTTTGGATTCGGTGGGCAGTTTTTGAAAAAAAAAGGCACCTTTGAGGGCGCATGAAAGCAATACAAAGATTACAGGAAAAGTGGAAAGTGGGGCCAGGCCAATTTTGGTTGGTCATCCTAACTTTTGCCTTGGGGGGAAGCCTCAGCGGGAGGCTTTGTAGCTTTTTATTAAAATTGGTGTTTTTGGAGAAAAATTGGGCATTTTGGCTCATTTATCCCCTATTTTTGACCATTTTATGGCCTTTTTCGGTCATTTTCGTGAGTTTCTTTACTGGACAATTTCGCTTTTTTAAGGGGTATTTAGGCCGGGTGGGTTCCAGATTGTTGGGAAGTGGCGTTGGGGGTAATGATGTAGCGGGGACATTTGCGGCGCCTTCGACTGCGTCTGCGGCGCCGGTTCATATCGCGATTTTCGCTTCTGGAGCTGGGAGTAATGCCAGAAAAATAATAGAATATTTTGAGGGGGGTGGCGCTAGGGCTAATGGAGGAATAAAGAGTTCGGGCACTTTATCAACTAAACCGGCACCGATCAAAGTTTCATTAATAGTATGTAATGTGCCAGGTGCGGGGGTATTGGAGATAGCAAAGGAAAAAGGAATACCCACTTTAATTATTAATAAGGCCGAGTTTGCGGCAACGGGTTATGTAGAAAGTTTACACAATGCCGAAATACAATTTATCGTGTTGGCTGGATTTTTATGGAAAGTGCCAGAAGTGTTGGTGCGCGCTTATCCAAAAGGCATTATCAATATACATCCAGCATTATTACCAAAATATGGGGGAAAGGGAATGTATGGATCGCGAGTACATGAAGCGGTGATAGCTGCGGGAGAGAAAGAGTCGGGCATAACGATACATTGGGTGAATGAACATTATGATGAGGGTGGAATTATATTTCAAGCAACTTGTTCTATAGATGCTTCCGATACAGCTGAAACCTTAGCCAATAAAATACATGCGCTCGAGTATGCGCATTTCGCGCCAACGATAGAAAAGGTTTTGACTTAAAGTTTATTTCTATTTTTCAAATAGTTTTCTACATTCTTTGATCGTAGGTAGCCAAATAAAACAAATACAAGCATAAAAGATATTCCACTTCCAAAACTTGGCTCCTTAGCAAATACAATAAAATATAACATTAAGCTAGTTAATAAATAGGCTATACTTAAAATATATTTTACTGTACTAACAGGAATATTTTTGTTTAATAAATATTTAGCAAGGATGATATCGAATTGCAAGATTTAAATTTTTTGGCTTGAATAAAAATACAACTAAATAAGCTCTTTTTTTAAAGTATATTTTTAATTAATTATCTGTAATGGTGATAGAATTTTAATCTGATTATATCCTAGCTTCAAATTTACAGAATTATAGCCTTTAATCCTGGTTTCATGCCACAATAACAATAATCCTATGGAAGCAAAAACAGCGTATTTATACCTTTAGAACTTCGAAAGTTTTCTAAACAAAAACCCACTCGAATGAAGTGGGCTTAATAATATTTTGTGAATTAAAAATTTATAAAAACTACCCAGGCATGCGAGAAATGTATTTCTCTATTTCTTTGATTTGATCTACCACTTGTTTAGTAGTGGGTTTGCATGCTTTTGCTTTGCGGAAATAATCTTTCGCAGCACGAAATTCGCGCTTGTTCATAAAAATTTGACACATGCTTAAAAAAGCAACTGCTTGACTTTCTTTATCAGGAATACCCGCACGAATAGCAGCACGTATATAAGACTCGCCTTGTTTAGAATCTCCTTTTTGCATCGCCATCATCCCTAATTGTAATTTATTCGCACCTTCTGCCTCAGGCATAGCCGATCCTAAATCATTACTATGCTTTAAATGTTTTTCCGCGGTATCAAAGTCTTGCTTCACCATGGCAATATTCCCCTTAATGGTATAGTAAGTACTGCGCACAGGCTTATATAAAAGTTGAGGCCACCAAATAGTAGCTAAAATACGCTCCACTTCATCCATATCACCCGCTTCCATGGGCGCTTGCACTAGGCGAAGGGGGCCAATAAAAAAGTGACTTAAAATACCAATTAATCCCAAGAAATATAAAGGGAAAACAGGCCAAAAACCAGCAATTCCGGTAAGCTCAAGGCCTAAACCCAGGGCCACTGCCAGTAAACTAAGCCAGAAACGAAACTTAATAATGATATTGTAAAAACCCATATTGTGTTGTATTAGAGGCGTAAAGATACCAAATAATGTGGTTATTTTTGCGGTCCTCGGCCACTAGATAGCCGATGGTCCCGTAGTTCAATGGATAGAATAGGTGTTTCCTAAACACTAGATCCAAGTTCGATTCTTGGCGAGACCACAAAGCCTCAACACGAAGTGTTGGGGCTTCTTCATTTTGAGACAACGTCGAAAGCTTGCTTTCGTAAGTTGGTGAGAGATGAAGAAGACAAACAGTCCCGAGTATCGGGATTGTTTGAAAGGCTTTGGGTAAGTTCAATACGGGAAGAAGACAGCCGAGCGAAGCAAAGGCTGTCAGTCTTGAATTATTTAAAGTGAAGCTATTTCAATACGGGAAGAAGACAGCCGAGCGAAGCGAAGGCTGTCAGTCTTCCCTACTCCATCCAAGTCTTTACATCATAAATAATGGAATTGAGAGAATGGTCTTTGTCTATAAAGTTTAAAAAGGCATTTAAGGCTTTACCTGGTGTGCTTAAGGTATTGGTAAGGCTGTTCTTGCCTATCACACTACTAATGGTTTCTTTTTTATTACCAAATAAATAAGTGTTGCTGTTTTTAATTAGCAGCAGATCATTTAATAAAAATTGCATCATTACATTTCCTGCATTATCTAATGCAAGGGCAATGTCAATAAAATAAACTTTTAGTGATTTTAATTTACCAGAAAATAATTGACGAAAAAAAGCATACATAAAACCAATGGGTGCAGTGGTGGTTAACAAAACAAAAGCAATACAAAAAAGTAGAATACTTTTAATAAAACTGGTAGTGGGCTCTTTTTTCATAAAATATTTTTTAGACTACTTTCTACATAGAAAATAGCAGGGCGTTTGAGTGCGCTTTACTTTGCGGTAAATTCATTAGAACCCTTTCTAGTAAAGCATTTCAAGGAGATGATTAAAAGTAAAATTAAAAATCCAAATCAACTATTTTAATTCTACATTCAATCTTTAAAAATAAAAAATATGAAAAACAAAGCACTACTAGTAGGTATCAATAAATACCCCAATCCAAGCAATGAATTAAGAGGATGCGTGAATGATATTTTAGATATAGAACATTTTATTACAGAAACGAATAAAGTATATTCAAAACAAAATATCAAAAAGCTAACCGATAGGCAAGCCACTAAAAAAGAAATTGTAACACAAATTAAATGGTTGGTGGAAGGAGCACAGGATGGAGATCAGTTGTTGTTTCATTATAGCGGACACGGAGCGCAAGCACCTACCCTCTTCCCAAAATTGGAAGCCGACGGATTAGACGAGCTTATTTGCCCCTATGATTTTGATGGAAGTGCAGCTACTACCTTAAGGGATAAAGAATTTTCGCAGCTATTTGCTGGCCTACCCAAGGGGGTGCATTTTGTATGGATATCGGATAGCTGTCATGCCGAAGATTTGTCTAGAGATGTAGAAGTGGGCCAGGCAACTATTTATAGGCAATTTCAGGGGGTAATGCCTATTAATCAAGGAATAGGACCCAATAACTATGAAAAGCTACCCGAGGCTTCAGCAATTGTTATTGCGGCAATTACAAAGCCCCTAAACGGTGCCTTATTAAGCGCCTGCGCCTCGCATGAACTAAGTGCCGACGCTTATATCAACAATAGGTATAATGGTGCCTTTACCCATTATCTTATTAAAAACTTATTGCAGTATAGCGATAGTAAAAACATGCAAGCCATTATTAAACTAGTGAATATGGATTTAGATAAAAATGGCTACGACCAAAATCCAGAAATTGAAGGCTTATTGGAAAACAAAACATTTTTTATTTAATCACTTAACAATTTTAAAAATGAGTTTAGTAAAATTATTTACGCAGGTACTTACAAAATATATAGCGATCGTTTTTTTGATATGTGGAGTATTGGCTGTTGCGGCTGCGCGGGCGCAGCCGCAACAACCCCCTATCCCAAAGGGCCTCTTAACCCGACTCATAGAAATAAAATACAGTTCAGAATTGTATTTAAGTAGCGCATTAAAAGTAGCAGGAAAAGATGGAGGAGAATCACGTGACTCCGCCTTGGCCATTTACAATACCCTGCGCTGGAAAGTAGATGGATTGGTATATCAGATAAGCGGCGACCTAGTCGCCGCCAACAGCCCTCGCAAAATGCGCTTATTAAATGAATGGTGTTTGGAACAGCCGGCAGAACTCGCAGCAACATCTAACGCAAAGGCATCCATCCGCACTTATACCCTAGCACTAGCCGAAATAGATGTCTTATACCAAAATCAAATAGCGGCCACAATGTATGCATCAAACAGAACCATCAACCTAAGCACCAATGTATTTTATTTATTAAAGGATTCTTATACCATTGTAAAAGGCTTAAGTGATATGAAAACACAAAAGACCATGGCATTAATTGAACTATTAGATCATACAAGATTATTGAGTCCGGGGGAAGTGGCGAAGCAGGGGAAGTAAATAATGTTTGTTACAATCTAGGCAAATACGTTTTAATTCTTTCTAAAACATCTTCAAAATCAGGCTGGCCATTATAATAAAGTTTTGCTGTACTTAAATAGCGATTTTTAAATGAAGTTCTAATTTCAAGATCATTCAAACATAGCGCTGGGTGTTCAGTGAGTGGAATGCCATTATCAGCACCTTTAATTCTTGCTGCTTTATGTGAAAGATACTCTGGACTGCCAATAAAATTAATTATTTCAGAATTACCAAGTAAGCAATAAACATCATAGTATTGACGCATGAAATTTTTATCATCAGTAACATTTGGATTACTGCTATTTCTAAATTTTCGTATAATAGTTTGAAGCTTTTCAACTAGTGTGTACCCTGGATGATAACAAGCAACACCAACTGCAGTATTGTCGATATAGTTATTATGCAAATTTAAGCTTACCAAATGATTCCATATCCAAGAAGAAATAGTTAATGGATTATTAGGAGTAACCGTATCAAAACCCGCTTCTAATAGGATTCCGTCTTTTAGGCCTTCTAATGTTGGTGTATAACTTATATAATTTAGCCTTATACCTCCACTTCTATACTTATCCAAATCATCAAATTCGTAATCTCTTTCAACAGAAACTATTCCATTAATGACGATAAACTTTGCCAATACATCATAAAAGTTTTTTCGCGCATTTTTTATTTCAGGCTTATCCTCTTTACCCTCAGTTTGCAATCCAAAATTTGTACGAATATGAATGTCAATATCTTCTGAAAAACGATCGATGATTCCATATCCTTTAGATAAAGAAGTTCCTCCCTTTAACTCAAAATCAATCCCTTGTTGATGCAATGAGTAAAGTGCATGCATGATCCAATAATCTTTTTCAATTAAAGTAATGTCAATGCTTTTATTAGATGCAACAATAGATAATATCTGTTTAAACTCTGGGTCGTTATGTATAAAGTCAAGCATGTTGAAGTACTTTACGTACAATTAATTTTATTATTCGCTTTGCTGTTCCATTGCCATATTGCTGTGTAGCTTTCATCAAAGTATCCATATTAAAACTAAGTACATTTCTTGTAAGTTTATCAACTATATTTTTTTTATCTTCTGCCAAGCTTTCAAAATTGTTTAATAAATCAACTAGTAAATATTCTCTGGTTATTTTCTGAGGAAAAGAATTTTTTAATTTAAAATCAAAAGATTTCCCATTAAGTATAAATTCCCCTTTACGCTTGTGATTATAAACCCACATAGTATTATATAATTGTGTTAATCCAAGTCCTAAAGTATTAAATACATTTGGTGAGATAAGCAGGAAGTCCTCATCTTTTAAAAATCGCTCAACTAATAAATGATCATCTGGTGGAACAACGCCAAACTTAGATTGCATAGGAGCATAATATAAACCTTGATTGAGTTTAACAAGCTTCCCGCCCTTTATTAATTGTGCCAACTGCCTATCAATGGCCGTTGAATAATATTCTAGGTCCGAACGTCGGTAAACCTCCCCCTGGTTGATATGTTTGAAAAGCGTATTCATATAAATAATGACAAAGGTAAGAAGTAATTTCAATTGCATGAATTTTATGTCATATTTCATGCAAATATTAGTAAAATTACACTGCGCACTTGCATACGCACGGTTTAAATGGTTATAAAAAGCGTGAAAAAGGGGTGTTTTTAGCCCAAATTGGTTGAAAAACAGGCTTAAAGGCTGTTGAGCGTGATTGAGGATGAATTAGAGTGAGAAGTAATTAGTGTGGACCACACTTAGTTTTGAGCATTTATCAATTGACAATCAATTAGTTAGTTTTTGACTGCACACTAAATTGCACACTTTGTAAGGTAGTGTAAATCAATGTTATTACTCCTTCTTATCTTCTTTATTAGTAGTAAATATGTACTGATTGGAAAATTTTGATGAATCTAAAATATGATTATTACCTATTGCAAGTTTAATCCCAGTTGGTGTACTTGAAATAAAATCATTATTGTATAGCATATCTAGGGGAGACCTCTGT
>Ga0209596_1000475_pt1 | contig 36783 bp, 44 predicted proteins | sample M_130807_MF_Meta_FD_187314 | JGI IMG/M metagenome (GOLD analysis project Ga0209596, IMG submission 187314) | Freshwater microbial communities from Lake Montjoie, Canada to study carbon cycling - M_130807_MF_MetaG (SPAdes) (version 2) | ecosystem: Environmental > Aquatic > Freshwater > Lake... | reverse complement strand
ATTGGTGGGCCAGATGGCGACACGGGCCTAACAGGTCGCAAGATCATCGTGGACAGCTATGGTGGATATGCACCGCACGGTGGTGGTGCGTTCAGTGGCAAGGATCCGACCAAGGTAGATCGCAGTGCTGCTTACCTGATGCGATATCTCGCCAAGAACATCGTAGCAAGTGGCAAAGCTGATTGGGCAACTGTGCAGATCAGCTATGCCATTGGTGTGGAAACTCCCATGAGCTTTTACATTGAAAGCAATGGCGACAGCCGAAGGCTAACCAAGTGGATCACCGACAACGTGGACCTAACACCGCGTGGTATCATCAAACGGTTTGACCTGTTTCGTCCAATCTACAGCAGCACCACCAACTATGGGCATTTTGGCAAAGCTGATCTGCCCTGGGAAGCCATTGATCTATTCTGAGGTAACTGCAGATGCTGTTGATATTTGACGTAGACGGAACGCTAACACCCAGCAGGGGCAAGATGGATCAGGCATTCAAAGCTTGGTTCATTGAACACGCAGCCAGTAGGAGCGTGTTGGTTACAGGCAGCGACCCAGACAAGACTCGAGAGCAGATCGGCAACGATCTCTACGAACAGATGACTGTGTACAACTGTGCAGGCAATCATGTGTTTGATCGCGGTGTTGAGATTGCCAGGAACGATTGGCCGCTAGATGACGAGTTCTATGCATGGCTGCAAGCCAGAGTCAGACGCAGCACATATCCTGTGCGCACGGGCAGGCACATTGAACACAGGGTTGGATTGGTAAACCTAAGCATAGTAGGACGCAATGCTGACCTTGACCAGCGCAAGCACTACTACGAATGGGACCTGGAAAACCGAGAGCGAGAGCACGTGGCCACCCAGCTGATGCAAGCTTGGCCCGATATCGAAGCAACTGTAGCTGGCGAAACTGGCATAGACATCTACCCCAGAGGACGCAGCAAGCAGCAGTTGGCACAGCAGCTGGCTACGCAAGCACCATTGCACTTCTTTGGCGATCGCATGGATCCGGCTGGCAACGATTATGGGCTGGCCACAGCCATACGCGAACAAGATCTAGGTGTTGCATACCATGTTCGTGATTGGCAAGATACCTGGGAAAAGCTTGTTGATCTCATTGGCGAAAAAAGTTAATTTTAACGTAGATTAGATAGTGGTTGACAGCTAGCACAGCTATGCTATTGTGTTGTTACACACATTGATATAAGGTAGATCTCAACATGGACACGCAGTCAACAGTTGAAGCTCAGCTTGAAGCACTGCTGCTTGAAGCAATCGAGTCGCTAGAAAGTGGCGCATTCTTCCCGTCCAGAGAAGCAGATCGACTGCGCAGCAAGCTGAGTGAGATCAAGCGCAGCCAGCCAGGACAGGGTTGGCCAGCCATGTTTGAAAACGAGTTTGGATCACAAGGATTTAGGTAAGCAAGATGAAGTACAAGATGTTTCTCGACGATGAGCGTGTGCCCAACTTTCTTGGTCTCAAGGGATATGATTATCCTCTGGAAGGAAATTGGATCATCGTGCGCAGCATGCAAGCTGCGATTGACTGCATCAAGCAAAATGGCATACCGTTTTTCATCGCGTTTGATCACGACCTTGAAGATGCACACTATGACGGCGAAGAAGGCCACGAGCGCACCGGCTACGAGTTTGCCAAATGGTTCTGGGATTATGTGCTGGACAACAACGTTGGGTTACCCCACGACTTTGACTGGGTAGTGCACAGCATGAACCCCACCGGCGCAGAAAACATTCGCCGCTACATGGCAAACTACATGCGCCACTATAAGAGCGAAAAGCTGTGATCGGGTAACCGTTCACAACACTATCTTGCATATCTGTTTTCGAAAAGGAGTTGCTGATGCCTAAGATTTTCTGGGTTCTGCTTGCATGTGCGCTGGCCGCGCTGACCTATTGGATGCAGGTCAGCTACGACGATGCTATGACCAAGTGCCAAGTGCTGCACTCGTTTGATACCTGTTTCCATTCATTGAATAGGTGATCTTTTTGGTTGACACGCACTGTAGATATGCTATTGTGACGGTGTAGACAACGAGGAGACTGACATGCGTAAACTTGCAAGTATCCGTAAAATTGCAGACATTCAACCTATCAAAGATGCAGATGCTATTGAAGTGGCAGTTGTTGATGGCTGGAAGGTTGTGGTCAAAAAAGGTGAATACAGTGTAGGTGACCTTGCTGTATACCTTGAGATTGACTCTTGGGTTCCAACTGAACTTGCACCGTTCCTCTCGAAAGGGCAAGAGCCTCGTGAATACAATGCTGTGAAGGGTGAACGCCTTCGCACTGTCAAACTTCGTGGGCAGGTCAGTCAGGGACTCCTGCTGCCGTTCACGGCCAGCATGGCCATCAGCATCGGTGCACCTCCGGGTGCCAAATTTACCGATTACCTTGGGGTTGACGTTACCGAACTGCTTGGCATCCAAAAGTGGGAACCTGTATTGCCTGCACAGTTGCAAGGACAAGTTCGTGGTATGTTCCCAACTAACTTGATTCCTAAAACTGATCAGGAGCGTATCCAAAACTGCTTCCAAGAGATTCAGGATAAAGGTGATGTTACTTATGAAGTAACTATGAAGCTGGATGGTACTAGCTGCACGATCTTCCGTTGGGAAGGTGAACTTCGTGTTTGCAGCCGCAACCTTGAACTGAAAGTCAACGAAGAAAATAAAGACAACACCCTTGTTGCTATGGCTCTCAAGATTGGCGACAGTATTCCAGATGGGTTTGCTTTTCAGGGGGAAGTCATGGGTGTGGGTATTCAGGGAAATCGTGAAAGTTTCAAAGATCACAAGTTCTTTGTCTTTGATGTGTTCAATATGTTCACCAACTTGTATGTTAGCCCGATTGCACGGCGTGAAGTATGCAAACAGTTGAATCTAGAACATGTGTCGGTTCTCGGAACCGACTGGACTGCACCACAAAGTGTTGAAGAAGGTCTTGCTCTTGCTGAAGGTCCTAGCATCACACACAAGATCCGTGAAGGTCTTGTTTGGAAGTGCAACGAAGATCCCAGCTTCAGCTTTAAAACTATCTCAAATCAGTTCCTGCTGAAAAGCGGGGACTGATTGGAAAACGTATTCGCCATGGCGGCAGTTGGTGCATTTATTGGAATGATACTTGCAATAACAATTGGAGTAACTATTTCACACCACGAGCATCGAATTCTAGATCAGTATGATACCCAAGCTGAAATCCGATTCAACGACAGAATGGAAAAACTTGACAAGATCGAAGCGTTGATAATTGAATTGAAAAACAGAGACTAAGAATGACACAAATTAGACCATCGGGTATATGGCAGGATTTAGAGCCCAAGATCCGAGAATTCCTTGCCAATCTAAATGGTTGACACCAGTTATAGATATGTTATTGTGTAGCACACAGGGAGACAGCGCATGACACCAACACAAGTTATCGCCCAGCTAGAAGCGCACAGTGGCCGCGGCGACAAAGAACGCATCGTGCGTGCAGCCTGGGACGCAGGCTGCACAGAGTTCTTTGAGGGTGCCAAGTTGGCATACGATGCGCTGGTCACGTTCAATGTTAAGAAAGTCCCGTTGTTTGAGGACGCTACTGACCCTGACGGATTCGTGCCTGTGCTCACGTGGACCAAGTTTACCGACGTGCTAAGCAAGCTGCGGCGCCGAGAGATCACAGGCAACATGGCACGCGACGTGATTCGTGCAGCCAGTGACACTGCAGCTGCTGCAGATTGGAACGGTTGGTATCGCAGGATCCTGCTCAAGGACCTCAAGTGTGGTATCACTGACGGTACTATCAATCGCGTGCTTGCAGCTATCGGTGGTGCAGCACTTGCGTATCAAATTCCAGTGTTTAGCTGCCAGTTGGCCAAGAACGGTGACGACCATCCCAAGAAGATGGTGGGACACAAGTTCCTAGACGTCAAGCTGGATGGTGTGCGCATCCTCACTGTGATTGACATTGACAGCAAGACAGTCACGCAGTACAGCCGAGATGGCAGGCAAAACGATCGCTTTGATGCGATCACAACTGATATTGCCAAGCTGATCCCCAATCTCAAGCAAAGCGTCGTGTTGGACGGCGAGATGGTTAGCCGCAGCTTCCAGGATCTGATGAAGCAGCTGAACCGCAAGGATGACGTTGACACCAGCGACGCACGCTTGGCGCTGTTTGACATCATCCCGCTGGAGGATTTCCGTGCTGGCGAATGCAAGATGACACAGGTTGATCGACACGAAGTATTGGTAGGTTTCATGCCCATGCTAGCAGAAGCCTGCGGCGATCGCGTGTATGTGGTGCCTAAGATGATGGTAGACTTGGACACATCTGAAGGTCAAACACAGTTCACAGAGTTCAACAACGACACTGTGGCTGCTGGCTATGAAGGCATCATGATCAAGGACCCGCGAGCCACGTACCGTACCAAGCGCACAGATGCATGGATGAAGATCAAACCGTTCATCACGGTTGACTTAGAAGTCATTGGCATTGAACCCGGCAAGCCCGAAAGCAAGTTTGCTAACACGCTGGGCGGATTGGTGTGCCGCGGTGTGGACCAGGGCAAGACGGTTGAAGTCACAGTTGGCGGCGGCTACACTGAAGAACTGCGCGATGAGATCTGGGCTAGCAAGGACACTGTGATCGGGCGCACGGTCGAGATCAAGGGCGATGCGCTTACTAAATCACAGGATGGCGACACTTGGAGCCTGCGCTTCCCTGTGTTCATGGGCTTCCGCGACGATAAGACTGCAGAAAAAGGAGCAGCTTGATGACTCAAATAATAATGCACGATTTACCTAACTGCTATCTAAGTACAATTGATGGCCGTACTGATGCAGCATGCCGAGGATTCAGCTATGTTGTTGAACCCAAGAATCTAAAAACTTATCGCAAGTTTCGCGAAGTTTGCCAGCAAACACTAGGCGATGCCGATGTTAAGCTCGGCGGATGGGTTGCATCAAGCTTAGATGTTAAAGAACTATGTTGGGCCGATAACCAAGAAACACACAAAATGTTTTTTAAATCTCTAAATGATATCACACAAGCAGCATTTACCATGAAATTATTGGCTGCTTGATGCTAGATTTCGTTGGAGCAGATCTAGCAATCAACGACTATGTGGTCATACGTCGCCCCGACGGCCGCGGATTGGTACTGGGAAAGATCTCAGCTATCACAGACAAGCGTGTGAAAGTATCGCACGAATTGTTTACTGTATGGCAACGTGGTAGCACTAACGTATCCACAGTAAACAGCAAGAGCTGCGTGAAAGTGCCAACAGAGCTGGCGCTGTTACAGGTCTTGAGCAAAGCGTAGCAACATGGCACGCTGGATCGATCTCGACACGCTAGATGCCAACAGTGCGTTGTGGATCATGCCAGAAGAATGGATCAGGTTTGATCAACGCGATCCGCCTTGGCCCAATCGCTTTTGGCCTTGGGCCTATTGGTTTTCAACGCATCACGCAGACTTTACACGCGACAGCATGATTGCCATGCGACGTTGGTTTGAGCGCGAACTGGTGGGAGACGTAGTAGTGAGGTTTGCCAGCGTAGACAGCTACAATGACCACGTGGTGTTTTATCTAGATCACAACGACGATGCGTTCAAAGTCTGGGCGCACTGGCAAGCAATGATCGTGCGCACAGAAGAACCGCCACTAATCGCTTGACAGAATCCTAATACCTGCTATAGTGAGCATATGAGAACAGTGGATGATGCAATGAAACACTTGATACAATTAGTACTAATCGTTGCTTGGTTAGCAGGTATCGTGCTTGCTAAAGGCTTTTGGAGCACGTTCTTTGCTGTGATTATCCCGCTGTGGGGCTACTACTTGGTAGTTGAAAAGATCGTTGAGAGGTACTTGATGTGAAGACTTATTTCTTGGTCAAAGGTCGTGTTCGCCATACTCCCTACATGGGTGATACTCATACGTTCGAAGACCTGCGCTTGGTCGTTGCTGACACTGCTGAGCACGCCAAAGACAAGTATGAGGATTGGTGGGAAGCCAAGAGCAGCGACTACAGCGATTCGTATTATGCCAGCGGCGAAGTGATGGAGACCATTGAATGAGCAGTGCTGGCATCGTGCACAACCTAGATCGTCCTATCATTGACTATATCTCCAGCTTGGTATACTACGACGATCACTTTTGGATCGCTGGCGGCACTGTGCTGAACTGGTATCAGGGCAAGCCCTGTGACAGTGATATCGACTTGTTTTTTCGCGGCAAACGAGTGTACGAAAAGCTGAATGATCGGCTGAGCAAGTTGTATGACAACTCTCATACTGCGTCATTCAATTACCAACCGCCAAGTCCAAATCCCACATGGATCGTGAGCGAGCGACACACCACTGATAATGCTGTAACATATACGATGGCCAAGCGTCTGGCAGGGCACACGTCAAGCCAAAACTACAAGGTGCAGCTGATCAAGCGAGAGTTCTACGAAACGCCAGAGTCTATCATTGACGACTTTGACATCACTGTGTGCCAGATTGCCACAGACGGAAAACGCATCTGGACCAGCGAGCATTTTGCACGAGATGTAGCACACAAGCGCTTGAGGTTCAACAAGCTAAGTGCAGGTAGTGCCAAGCGCCTGGTCAAGTATTGGGTCTATGGCTACGAACCAACTGAGCTAGAGCTCAACACGATCTTTGCAGCAACAACCCTTAACTGGTCAGCAGGTGATGATGACTACACATGAAACGCTAAGCACTTGGAGCCGGTTGAGCCTCACACCTGCGTGTGCATATCATCCGCGCAGCGATAGCCATTTGGTCTACTGGCAAGGTATAGCTATGGTGCGAGCCAGCGCACTGCTGTGCATGAGCATGATATGGAACGCCCAGCATCCCAGTCCCAAGATGAAACAGATGGCCTACAACGAAGCTGTGCGTGCTTATAGGCTTGGTGCATTTGGCAATGTCAACTGGGATGCATATATGAGTCACTTTGACGGTGATCCTGCTGGTCGCTATCTCAGCCAGTTGAGCAAATGGATGCGCAAGCGCGACGAGAACATGTTCGCAGAACTCAGGGAATCTTACAGCGTACAAGAAGCTCTGGCATGGTTTAGTCCAGAAAATGAACAGGTGTTTGATGGTTAATCGCATTGGCTTTGCATGTAAATACATGCACCCAGATCAGTCGCAGCCTGCAAAACTGCTGGAAGAACTGCAACGACCACTCAACGAAAAGTCCACAACTATCACGTGGCTCAACAATCAACCGCGTGATGTTGCTGAGCAACGGCTGTCAGACATCATAGACCACAACGCTCAAGCATTGGAAAAGCTTATTGAATATGTTGGATCTTTACCCCCAGAACTACGGATGGTACGTGTTGGGTCAGGTCAGTTGCCTGCTTATACTCACAGTGATTGGTCTTATTTTTATCGGGATGGAAGTGTCCGCGCAAGGCTCGAGCGAACGTACTCGCGCATTGGCCAGATTGCACGTGAGCTTGATGTACGCTTGTCTATGCACCCTGGGCAGTTCACCGTTTTGGCTTCCGATAATCCGGATATTGTCAACCGGTCACTAGAGGAGTTTGAGTATCATGCGGATATCGCCCGCTGGATGGGATACGGTAAGACCTTCCAAGACTTCAAGATCAACGTGCACATCTCAGGTAAAGCCGGTCCAGCCGGTATACGCAGTGCCTACTCGAGACTATCCCCCGAAGCCCGAAACACTATTACGATCGAAAACGAAGAAAACTCGTGGGGACTAGATTCTTGCCTTGAGCTAGCTGACATCTTGCCTGTCGTGCTTGATATCCATCACCATTGGATCCGCGAAGGTGAGTATATCCAAGCTAGCGACGACCGAGTGCAGCGTGTGCAAGACAGCTGGCGCGGAGTGCGCCCTGCAATGCACTACAGCGTCAGCCGAGAAGACTACCTTGTAGGATTTGATAGCACCGCACTACCTGACATGGCAGCACTGCTGTCAGCAGGATATAAGAAGCAGCAGCTGCGTGCGCACAGTGATTTCTATTGGAACACTGCTGCAAATGATTGGGCACTTGGCTTTAACAACAACTTTGATATCATGTGCGAAAGCAAGGCTAAGAATCTTGCAAGCCAAAAGCTGTTTGAACATCTAACAGCTTGATTCTATACGAACACTGTCGATAGCCGGTCCAGGCGGTTGAATTGGACTGCTCACCTTCTACGGGGAGGGATGCACGTGGGCGACAGCACGGCTAATGCGCACTAACCCACTGATGGTGGGATGCGAAGCTTCCGGACATACCTCCGGTTCTGCGATACAAATCAAAAGCTCTGCGCACTAGGATAAAAACAACAGCAGTACGACAAGTCAAAGCTATATTTGACACTTGGGATAGCGACGGTAATCCCACATCTATGAAATCCAGTGGTAGTGTTAGTCCGTAGGCTACTGGACGAGATGGGCAAGCATTTAGCGTAAAAGGGAGGCAATCGTAACAGCCCCTTGCTTATAGCAATATAAGTTGCAAACAGATGGACAGGTGAAAAGACTCAGCGAAAAGCTCTACCTTTTTAGCCACATGATGACACACTACTGTCGTCTTGTGGCTATGGATCTAGCGAAAAATAAAAGAATATATAGTCAAATTAATCCACGCATACGATACGTATTAAATCATGCTATCATGTCACAGAGAATCTCACAGAAGTCCAAGTTAACAATCTGTATACCTAGCAGTATTGAACATTATCTTCAGTAGTGAACCACGCAGTCAGACTGCTAAATATCCAGCAGCACAGCGAACAAGGACAGCATCACCATGAAGATAGACGACGTATTAGGTGCCGACGAGGGCATAAGCAGAGATGATCTCAGTGCTGCTATAATACAGAGGATGATGGCAACTGGTGCAGCAGCTAAGTTGCTGCGAACACACGGGTTAGATGCTGTCATAGCTGCTGTAGATGACATAGCAGATTTCCATGCAGGAGCCGAAGAGCTTGGTACCAGCGATCTCAGCATCATGGTAAATCAAGTGATGAAGAACCTAGGCAGCAGCGTTGCAGAAGACAGCAAGGACGATCCAAATCATCCAGATACCGAAGTAGCTAACAGCAACCCTGCACAATCGCCACAGGGTGGTAACCCTGCACAGGTAGGTAATGCTCCACAAGCGGGCAAGATGGCACCAACCACTGGCACGCCTGCAGGACAAAGCAACACCGCAGCTGGCGCTGCTTACAATGCACAACAAAACATAGCTGGCAACAGCACTGGTGCCACAGCCGCAGCACAGCAAGCTGCAGCAGGTGCCAAAGAGACTGTACCAGTGCTGCCTAGCGATCGTACTGCAGCACAACAGGCCAAGCTGGTCAAAGCCAAGGTACAGACAGGGGCACTGCCTTTGGCAAGCATGAGCGAGAACCGTGTATCAAACCAGCCAGCAATCGGCGATATCATGATACTTGAGCTAGCAGACGGGCGTGCTATACACGCTCCAATAGCTGAGCTGCGCGGCAATAGCCTGATACTGGCGCTGGATGAAACTGCCCATCAATGGTTAGATGAAGCACCAGATCACGAACACCTCAAGATACAAAGCAGCAGCAAGGTAAGTCCCGTAGCAATGGCTTGGAACTCCTTAGTAGATGAGTTGGAAGCAGACACACCAGAAGGGTGGGCTGCACTGTTCCGCAATCGTGCGCTGGATCGCGAATCTCCTCGCAAGTGGGGCCGCATATGGAGGCAGCAGCATGTGCACCTGGGTGACGAGCTGGGATTAGATGATCAACGTGCCTGGGAAGACGCTGTGGCTAGCAAGCTAGACGAGATGGGTGATAGCCTTGGTGAGCAAGAAGATATAGTGCGCAAGCGTCTCGATCCCAAGGATCGTGCGATGCTAGCAGTGTGGATGAAGAGCCACAGCGGTGTTGAAGGCAAGCCAGTCAAGCAGTTTGCACAAAACATGGCCGCCAAAGCTGGGCATCCAACAGATGACTACTGGCACAAGATCAAAGGTTTGGTAAGCGAAGATCCTGCACCGGCGGTGCTGGGATTAAATGAAGCACACATGATGCGCAAATGGGATCTTGATCTCGTAGAAGACATGGGCGACGGTTATTGGATAGCCGAGCAAGATGAAAGTGACGACGATGTAAGGAAGCTTTCATACGAAGTATACCACCTGGAAGATCCAATTGGGTTGGATGATCAGATGGCAAAGGTATGGCGCAGCGTGGGTTGGATACGCATCAGTCCATACTTTGTCAAGCGCAACGAGCTGATTGCTGGCGCCAAAGCAGTGATCGCCAAGGACCAAGAACGGCTGCAACACCAAGCTGAGATGAACAGGCCTGACCACGAGCTTGACGAAGGTGCAAAGAATTGGCTGAAGATATTGGCATTGGTTGGATTGACTGGTTACGGTGCAAGCGCAGCGCTGGATCATCTGTCAGCTAGGAACACACCGTTGGGCCAGGCGCTGTCAGCAGAAGCAGCCAAGGGCAACACAGAAGCTGCGTTCTACCTCAAGAATCTGGGATCATACATTGACGCCTCTGACTACGGTACGCTGAAGATGTTGAACTTCCAATATTTGGAAGAGCCTGCAGCCATGCACAAGGTCAATGAAGCTATACAGGGATTCAGCACCAAAGATCCGCGCTATGACTATATGACGCATGGTAGATGGTTTATTATGGTCAGCAAGGAACCTGTGGTGATGCCTGCACTAACTGGTCCTAATCCCAAGTACGTGGCCAAAGCCATACTGAAAGATGATCCGCGCAAGCAGCATATTGGCGTGGCAATGACACAGAATGGTGCGATTGAAGATGTGTCTAGCAAAGCTATAGATGCCAATCGTGCTAGCTTGAACCCAGACGACTACGAAAACTACGTGATAGATTTCAACGTAGACTTCACTCGCGAATACATGGATCCCAAGACTGGGCATTTCTTCAAGTTTGAAAAGGGCACAGATGGCCAACCGCGACTGATCAGTGCAGGTCCAGAATGGTATCAAAAGTTTGGCACAGAGATGGACCAACTGGGTTTCCGCCGTGCTAGCGACAAGAGTTCGCGCAACATTGATATTCCCAATACTCCTACCTACAGCTTCCCAATAGGTAAGCCCATGGTAAAACAACTTGGGTTGATACCAAACATGCGCTACTCGTTAGAATTTGAGAACGAGGATGCTGATGGCAATGACATCTTTACCATCAGCCAGCACAGCAGGTATACTGGTAAAGGCACTCGAATGATGATGCGAACTCCAGGATTTATACTGGCTGCGTCACCTAAGAACAAGACTGATACTCCCCCGAGCCAGTACGTTTCTGACACTCCCGGTCTTGCAAGTACTGGTCTTGGCGAAGCACAGTCAATGTTAGGTGCACTGAAAAATGCGCTAGCAGCACCGATGTCTGGTTCAAAATTGGATCGCACGATCAAAGCACATAACAATGCTATCAGATATGGTGCCAAAATTGGTGACAATAACCCAAATTTGATGACCAAGTTGCCCATGGGCCATCACTATAACAACAAAGGGTTCATTCGCTTAGGCGATAGACCAGATCTCGATGAAGCAAAATACCAAGGCAAAACAGTGTCACTGGGCAAACCCATACGCACAAGCCCCAGCGAAGGTGGCAAGTTCAAGGTTTATGTGCGCGATCCCAAGTCTGGCAACATCAAGATGGTTCGCTTTGGCGACACCACTGGGCTTAGCATCAAGCGCGATGATCCCAAGCGTAGGAAGAACTATCGCGCTCGCCATCACTGTGATAATCCAGGACCGCGTACCAAGGCCAACTACTGGTCCTGTAAGATGTGGACTGCAAAGCCAGTAGGCAAGATACTCAAGGGCAAATGAGCCATAAATACTTGTGGAGAAATGCCTATGCGAATCCATGATCTATACGGGGACCTATTTGAGAACGCAATCAGCGTTGGTGCACCAGTGGACGGATTGCCTCCCAGCTTCCCACATAGCATGCCCGAGAGCAGCGTGCCTAAGCTTCGTGGCCTCATACAATTAAGCGAGGCTATGACACATGAGACTATCTGATCTATTTGAGAATTTTAACAGCCTAGATGGCAAGATAGGCAGTGACATTGGCGATGCACTGCCACCTGTGATAGTGATCAAGGATCTCGACAACAGCAACAGTTACCAACAGTATCGATTCATGACCGACATGGCTGCAGCCAGGGCTGTGGCAGCAGGCGAAGTTCCTTTCAGGCGGGTACAGCCTTGGACGCAGTATCTTACCATGATCGGTTACACTGCACAGGACTTAGAGACCATACGCTTAGCAGCCAAGCAAGCTGGTTTTGCCACAGATGAGATCAGTCACTCGCTGAGCCGAGAACCTGATTGGGTGAACACTGTGAGCCCAGTCATGAAGTTCAAGATGATGGAAGCCGAAGGTGACGGAGATTTGCAGGGCAAGGTTATTGAACCCAAGAGCCTAACCATTGACAACCTATCGCCTGCTGATGATCGCGCCACACCGCATCAAGCAACGCCGACCAGAGGCTTGCCGCAGGTGCTGGTGTTGTATCCAGGACGCTTCCAACCGCTGCATCGCGGGCATAAGTCTGTGTACGACGAGCTAGTCAAGAAGTTTGGGCCCACTGTGTATATTGCTACCAGCAACAAGACTGACGCTGACAAGAGCCCGTTTGATTTTGCAGACAAGCTGAGGATGGCTCGTGCTGCTGGCATACCTGCTGACAAGATCGTGCAGGTCAAGAACCCATACCAAGCGGATGAGATCAAGGCACTGTACGCACCCGACAACACAGTGTTGGTGTTTGCTGTTGGACAGAAAGACATGGACGAAGACCCGCGCTTCCAGTTCAACACTGACGGCCCTGCGCTCAAGAAAGACGGAACTCCTGCCTATATGCAAAAGTGGGTAGACCTCAGCCATGCCAAGACCATGGACCAACACGGTTACGTGATTGCTGCTCCAACAGTAGAGTTTGACGTGCTAGGCAAGCCTGCGACCAGTGCAACACAAGTGCGCAAAGCATATCGTGCTGCTGACCCTGCAACTCGTGATCAGATCGTCAAGGACTTGTATGGCAAAACATCTGGCGAGATACGCAACATGTTTGACGACAAGCTAGGCGGCGAAGTAGACGAGGATCAAGACGCATACCTGCAGAATCCACTGGATCCAGAAGGCGATACTAACGGTCCTGGCAAGACTGGCGATGCGTTCACTGACGATAACGACCCGGTGCAGCTAGATGACATGAACGAAGCTGACGTCTGGGACAAGCCAAATCCTGTAAAAAAACACAAGCATCTCAGTGACAAAGACAAGGCTGCTGCCAAGGCACGTGCCAAAGCTGCTGGGCGCAAATATCCGAACATGGTAGACAACATCTGGGCAGCGAGGCGATAAGATATGACAGACATGAGAGACATATTAAACAAGGTTAAGATACTTACCGAAAGTAGGTTTGACTCTTGGGAAATAACCGATCCGTTAGAAATTCGAATTCATTTGATAGATTGCCTCATTGATTGGTATAACGGGGGCGGATATGAATCCTCGACCTTATTCATAGAACTCCTGCCATACTATATGTCAGCCATTGGGGCTAAACCCAACGAGAATAGTTGGGCCGATGCTAAGAAGACTATACTCAAGGAATACAGAGATCTTTCTAGTGAAAGTGACCTAGAAGAGTGGGAAGATGAGATCAATAGTGGCATCGCTAACCTAAGAAAAATTGGTGCCGATTGGCAAGAGCTAACAGCTATAGAAAAAAGCATGCAGGCATTGCTAAAACAGTATAATGACAATTTAGATGATGAATTTGACGATGACGAAGAAATATGATATACCGGCACATTTGCCAGACCTCTTTGCTAGATTCAGACAAATAATAGAATCAGCCGAAAGCATAACAAACACCGTTAACGAGTCTGCAGGTATCAATCGCGATGACCTGCTTGATGCTATGAGCAAGTTTCTCGTGATAGCCAAAGAAGAAATTGGACTTGAAAAACTGCCCAAGATATATTGGAGTTGGGACGACAAGATTGCTCCAGATAGTCCTAGCTTTGGACGTTTTACCAACACTGACAAGAGCATCAAGATCATAATGCGCAATCGCCATCCCATAGACATAATGCGCACGCTAGCACACGAACTAGTGCATTACAAGCAGGATACCGAGCGCAGAATTGGTCCAGACAGTGGTGAAACTGGCAGTCCAATCGAAAACGAAGCCAATGCAATGGCAGGTCAGATCATGCGCAGATTTGACCAAGAAAATCCAGAACTGTTTGGCCTAGGCGCTGTATCACACTAACTGGTTGACACATCCTATATCCGTGCTATTGTAGTGAGTCAAACAATGGAGCGCCATCATGTCTGTGCTTGTGTTTTTAATCACGTTGTACGTTGCTTGTGCACTCAATCCAAACATGTTGCTGTGGATGGTATGGATAGTGCTGATACTGGCTGTGGTAGGGCTGGTTGGTGGTATCGGTGCCGCAGGCATGTTGGGTTGCATCATGTTCATCATGTACATATGTTATTTCGTGCTGCGGCTAATCGTTATCGTGTGGTCATAGGGGAACTGTAGCCATGTTACTACTGATCGTGACTGTTATAATAGCTTGCATGCTTAATCCTAGACTGTTAGGCTGGCTCATACTGTCAGTGACAGCAGTAGGTGGCACATGGGCAGTCGTGGGAATTGATGCTGCTGGACACGTTGGTGCTTACATTCTCATTGCTGCTGTAGTGTATATCATTGTAGCACTGATCGTGTATCTGTAGAGAAGTTGTATGCCTAATATCATCTACGTCTGTGGCGACAGCCACACAGCCGGCGGGGAATTAGTTGATGATCTGCTGTGGCCAGAACAGCATCCCGGATTCTTTGCTGAAACAGAGATAGATCTGCGAGACCAACGACAGCTCGGCAGATGGCGCGAATTTAGAGATCGCAGCTTGCGCAATACTAAACCTGTTGGTATGGCTGAATGGCAACGTCTTGAAAACGAGCAAGCTTGGCCTGCGCGGCTAGCCAAGCTAACCAGTGCTAAGATGGTTAGCCAAGCATTGATTGGGGCTAGCATGGAATGGATAGCTAGGCAAACGCTAGAAGACGTTAGCGTACTGCTGCAGGATCATGCACCAAGTGATATTGCTGTTATCGTGCAGCCCACCAGCAGACACAGATGCCAATATCACGATGCTGCACTTGGATGGAGCAATTACAGCCAAAGCATGAGCGGCAATGGCCCGCTGTATCAACTGCTAGATGCCAATGAAACAGACACTAGCTTGATGACACGATGGTTGATCAGCACCATTGGCCTTTGCAGTACCATGCGATCGCTAGGTGTAGGTCTCACGCTGGTCAACACCAGCATGCCAGACATGGAGCAGAGCTTAGATCTGCATCCAGAAGTGGCACCTTTGCGCGGTTTATACGATAGAGTAAAGCAAGACTGTTGGCATAGTCGCAGCATGGGTGATCTAGCAGCTAACATAGCAACGCCCAGATGCCCTGACCTGCACTGGAACAGAGACGTGCATCAGTTGTTAGCAGAAGATATAGCTGCTAAGCTATAATTACAAGATATAGCTGCTAAGCTATATAGATACTACAGCTAGTGGCGGAAATCCATTGAATGCTACAGTGCTATAGGTGCTAGTATAAGCACCGCAGGTCTTGATCATAAATCTGTCGCCGCTGGCAAGATCCACTGGTAACTCAACCTTGTTCTTCTCGTAGAGTATATCAGCAGAGTCGCAAGTTGGACCGGCTACTATGCAAGCACTGGTTGCATGTGTTTCTTTACCAAACACTACAAACTGATACTTGATAGCTTCGCCTTCTACTTCGGCTAGGCCGCTAAATCGTCCCGCATCGAGAAACACCCAGCGCACAGGATCTCCCGGTATCTTGCGAGATACCAGCAAGCATTCTGTAGCCATGGCACCTGCAGATCCAACCATGCCGCGACCTGGTTCGGCCATGATATAGTCAACACCCTCGAATCTATCACGTATGGCCTGTATCAGTTCTGTACCATACTGCGTAGGTTCGGTTATGTCTACGCCATAGTAAGCTGGAAATCCGCCGCCTATGTTCAGCAGCCATAGCTTGTGACCTTCTGCGCGAGCATTTTCCCAGATCGCTGCTACGATATCTAGGCAATCATACCACATGTAGGGATGCTTGGTCTGGCTACCAACGTGGAAGCTAAGTCCGACTGGTGCCAAGCCAAGTGCTTTAGCACGATCAAGCAAGGGCAGCGCATAGCTAGTGCTGCAACCAAACTTGCGCGACAACGGCCATTCTGCTTCTGCACTGCTGACCATTATGCGTATGAACACGCTAGCACCTGGTGCATGCACTGCTAGCTTTTCAAGCTCTTCTTCAGCGTCAGCACTGAATAATGTAATGCCTGCAGCAGCTGCCCAATCTATGTCGCTAGCCCGCTTGATGGTGTTGCCGTAGCTTATTTCGTGTGGTTTAGCACCGGCATCCAAGCACATCTGGATCTCTTGCCTGCTAGCAGCATCAAATCTGCAGCCAAGTGTTACCAACCTTGACAGTATGTCTGGATGCGGATTTGACTTGACTGCATAGTGTATGAGTGCATCAGGCATGCCGCTCTTGAGCGCATGATAATTGGTTTCAACTTGATCTATGTCCAGCACCAGCGTTGGGCGATCAAAGGTGTTCGTGCGTATGTATTGCTCTAGCTTGTTCATGTTTACCCCTCCAAAATATCTCATGCATGGGGGGTGTGACCCTTGCGCTTAGAGGATTTATTTATAGGCTACTTCTGGGAAGTTAGCAAGTGGGTTTGCCAATAAATATCTGTATGCGTGTAAATGACATCAACTCACCCAACGATAACGACGACGAACCAGTTAGGATACAGCTGCAAGGCTTTCCTAAAGGTCCGGATGACAAACCCGATCCCAGCCCTGCGAGAAAATGGATTAACAAGGTCTATGCAAAGTTTCCGCAGACTTGGGATAACAACCATTTGATGTCCATGGGCGGCGAAGGCAATGATCAACAGTTTGCTATGTTTGAACTATCGCCAAGTTATACCAAGCGGGGCGCGGTAGAGGTCAAATGGTTCCAAGCCTATCCGCTGCGTCAGGGTGTTGGCACCCGGGCAATGCAAGTGCTGCAAGACATGGCACGCGAAGATGGTATAACATTAACCTTGTGGCCTTGGAAAAACGGACGAATAAGCCAGGCCAAACTAAAAAAGTTCTACCAGAGTACAGGATTTAAGCCCGTTAATAAAGGTGCCGACGTTATGGCGTGGGATCCAACAGTCGACGAGACCGTGGTTGCTGATCCGATGGCACAAAACGCAAAGTACGTTAGAATAGATCCCAAGACCAATCGCATGTTGATCAATGGTTTTGAGATAGATGTGCGGCAGCATATACTAGATCGCATGGTTGATCCAGACCCTGACAGATTTGTAGCACCCAAGCAAGTGGCCAACATGATCAGAGACACGTTCAAGCTGCATGCAGATGAGCTCAACGCTTTAGCCATTGACAGTGCATTCGTGATACGAGCCAAGAATGGCACAGGTATAGGTGCAGCCAAGGTTGAGCACCCAGGTGGTAAACATGTGTATGTGTTAAAAACCGTGCATCCTAGATTAAAACAAGGGGCTGATCAAGCCACGATCATGGTTGAGGCCGCTGCAAGCAACCATCAAGATGACGACATATATCACGCTTTGGTCGAGCAATGGCACAGTATGATTAGCGAAGGTCTCACCTACAAAGATCCTGTGGCAAAGTGGATAGCAGTATTTAAAGCCAGCAGGCATCCCAAGTTCAATGGCAAGACAGCAGAGCAGCGTGAGAAGATGGCACGCATGGCACAGTACAAAGCTGTGCAGAACAAGAAACCATTCACAGAATCAGCAATGCTAGGCAAGGATACACCAACCGAAGCAGTGCTGGCCAAGAAGTACAGCGTAGGCGTTTCTGAGATCAAGCAACAGCTGGCTCGAGGCATCAAGGTTGAGCTAGAACACACCGATGATCGCAAGATTGCTCGTGAGATAGCGCTAGACCATCTTGGTGAAAAGCTCTACTACTATGACACGCTCAAGCATGCTGGGCTAGAAGAATCGGATAATAAGTGCCCGCCTGCTACCCAGGATATCACACTTAATCTAAAAAATAGACAAAAAGCCATTGATGAATATGGTTATGGTCCGTTGAATCCAGACTTGCCTAACAATAAGTTTTGGATGAAAAAGGTTGATGAATGGAATTTAGATTCAGTAGAAGAAGCAAAACAAAGCCTGTGCGGCAACTGTGCAGCGTTTGATCAGCGTGCAGACACATTGGATTGCATTGCTCAAGGTATAGGGTCAGACCAAGGAGCAGAAGATCCTACCATCGAAGCTGGTGATCTCGGCTATTGCAGATTCTTGAAATTCAAGTGTGCATCAAGAAGAACCTGCGACGCTTGGGTCACAGGTGGTCCCTTAACAGACAAGAAAGATGCTAACGAAAGTCAGTCAACTCCAATACTAGAAGCCAAGAAGCGCCGCGCTAAGACCATCATTGATGGCATGATCAAAACACTGATCAAACAGGGCCGCACGCATGACGAAGCCATAGCTGATCTCAAGCGTCAAGTTGATGCACGCTTTTATGAACAGATAGATGCTGTAGCAAGCATGTTAGTTGAAGACAGCAATGGATATACAGACGACGAACTTGCTAATATATTACAAAACCATTTTGCAGATAATAGTTACAACTTAATATCAATGTTTCTAAAATATTTCAATATAAGATTGGATAAAAATGCAAGATTGCATAAGATCATAGACGATAATGCACTTGGGTTAATTTCATGGTATAACAAGTCAAAAACAACATCTGTAAGATACGGATTATATCCACTTGATGCCGCATTAAGAGAAATAGCCACACTTGTTGTCAGGGGTTATAGGGCACCGTGGATTATCAAATATCTAAATGATAACAAAAAAAGTGCTATATTAGCATTGTTATCTAATTTAAGAGATGGTCGTACATCCAACACGGAATTAATAAAATATGTATTGCCAAAAATTAAGAAACTCAATCTAGGTTGGCCCGAACTGGATGCTATAGAACGTAGCCTGCGTGCCGATCGTAAGAAATTACCAGAGAATGTTCCGCAGAACATTGCCAATAAGGCACAGCTAAACGAAGTATTTGACCAGCCATATCCTTGGACGTGGACGTCTAGTGGTAAAAATAGGAGTATATGGATAGCAGAATTTAATGATGTTGATGTAATGTTCGATTTTCAAAAAAGTCTTGGAGTATGGAACATGTCGTTTGATAGGAACAATGTCATGACTGCTACTGGCGAAGGCGATCAATTTAAGATATTTGCAACTGTGATTGATATAGCAAAAGATTTTGTTCGTCAAATGCAACCAGAAAAGTTTAGCTTTTATGCTCAAAAAGATCCCGACGAAACAACAAGCAGTAGACCAAAACTCTACAGTGCTATGGTCAAAAGATTTGCAAGCGTCCTTGGGTATGATTCTAAAGAGCAAGCACAAGACGATGATTATGTGACTTATTTGTTAACTAGGAAAATGCCAGCGCAACCGGTAACTGAGAACAGCACAGATGGCTTAATAAACGGCAAAGACATGCTGGGCATCTTTAAAAAGATGCATCGCGACCACGGCTTTAACAAGCAGATGGAGCAGTGGATTGCCAAGCAAACTTGGAGCCTTGACACGATCGAACCCCATCAGTTGCAAGACCTGTACAATGACGATGAAGATGCTGATCCGTTTAGCAGGACTATTTGGTTAGACGACGCTGCTGTTACCAAGTATGAGCGCATATTGCGTGCAGGACAATTGGTTAATCCCATCATCATGGGTCCTGGTCGCACCGTGATAGATGGCAACCACCGTGCGCAAGCTGCAAAGAACTTGGGAGTTAGCATTCCCGGCTATATACCAATTGATAACGGCCTAGACGAAAGCAAAGTCACACCCAGTGAAAAATACTTAAAACTAGCTGATGCACTAGAAGATTATGCCAACAAGAACATATCTCACGCTGAACCGGGCTTTGGCGATTTCATGTATCATGCTGAACTGATCCGCAAAGGCCACCCAGACATACACAAGCAAGATTTTAACACTGTACAGCAGAAGTATCGCAAGATCATGAGCGATATGATCAAGCAGCACTTGGACGATACGCAACTAACAGAAACATTTGATACGCCATATAAATCAAAATGGGAAACGAGTGACTATGACGATGTTGATGTGTTGGCCAAGTCACCAGATGGTACCAATATAAGTATCAACTTCCATAATTTCGGCGGCGACTATTGGCATGTTGAATTCCATAGAAACCATAGTCAAGCAGTAACAGGCGAAGGCGATGCACAACGAATATTTGCTACTGTGCTACAGACTATACAAAAATTCCTTAAAAAATACAAACCACGGATATTGGAATTCGCTGCAAGCAAAGATGTAGAGCCCGGACAAAGTAGCCAAAGCAGAGTTAAGTTATACGATAGACTAGTTCAGCGTTATGCCCGTGCATGGGGATATGACCTGTGGCGGGAAGACAACGACGATCATGTTGTATATAAATTTTCACCATTGGAAGATGTAACTGAAAACTTTGCTGATGGAAAACATCCCGAAGACAAAGGTGACAGTAAACGCCACGGTATACCCAAGCATGCAACGCTGGCACAGCTAGATAAGATTGCACATCAAGGTGGCCGCAAAGGTCAGCTAGCACATTGGCAAGCAAACATGCGCAGAGGTCGTGCAGAGACCAACGAAGCTGCACCCGCACACGGCGACAATCGCAAAGAAGCAGCTATGATGCTAGCTGGTACCAAGCCGGCAGCGCTGATAAACGAACTTGAGTTTGAAAAACTATACGCACCTCATATAGCTGAACACAATTGGATAGCCAAGAAGTTTTGGTTACCAGACATGGAGCACAACTTCTATGTGATTGGACAGCCCGGTGAGCTAGACAGGGTCAAGCGCATAGGACAGCTGGTGTACAACATGAACAAGAGCAAACAGCCACCGGATGCAGAATATCATACTGAGCTTGGACGTCTTTTAGGCTACAGTGAAGCTGACATTGAAGACTTCTTGGCCACATAATAGGCTGCATGGCCACTATATTATTCAGCTTACCCGCACACGAAAGCAATGACACTGTTCGCGACACCATCGCAAACGTGCGCAAGTTCAACGGATATGATCACCCAATCATGATCCATGCAGATGCCAATTGGCACGGATTTGATGCCAGCATTGCAGACAATGACGCAAACGTATGGATGAACCCGCAGCGTTGGCCCACACAGCATGCACATTGCCAGATACCCACACATGTTAGCAACTTTGAACACGCTGTGCAGCTGGTCTTGCCATTTACCCACATGTCTATATTGCACACCAGCGAGTTATTTGTACGTACAGGTTTGAGCCAGCACATTGCGCCATATGATCACAGCTTATGGTTCACGTCCGACACGCAACCACAGGACCCCAGCTGGCCGCCTATGTTGCATGTTCGCCACATGTGGCCCGGATTACCTGCATACTTAGGCAACCTCATAGAAGGCAGTTGGTATCGCAGAGAACTTTTTGCTGAGATGGTTAGATGCATTACTGCACGCTATAGTTTGGAACAACTGGTACTACCATATGCACTAGAAGAATCGCTGTTTCCTACGCTAAGCTGGTTGATCACAGGCGGTAAAGGTTACACTCATCCATACTGTGCGTTTCGTCATGATCAGCATTTCCTCAGCGACACGCAGTTTATAGACGACATACGCAACGGCAATCCCGTTACATTTTGGCAACCTCATAATTTCACATATGCATATGCACCTTTTCCTAGCCAAGGACTGTATTCAGTCAAGCGAATAGCCAGAGACGTTGATGATAAAATAAGATCCTACATCAGGCTATTATAACTGTGTATTGCGTCTTTGCTCTTGACATGCAGCCAATAACATATTATAAGTAAAGCATCTTCAGAGGAGGCATGCATGAAGAAGATCATAGAAATCAATGCTGCCGAAGGCGGCGATGACAGCAAGCTGTTTGTCCGCGATTTGGCAGAAGCCTACATCAAGCTCAGCACTCGGTTTGGCTGAACGCACCACCTGGTCGATACCAGGCCAGGTAGCCAGGGTCATCAGAGCATCACGCTCGAGATAGACGGGCCGGACTTATCCAAGCTAGAACAGGAAGCAGGCGGCCATAGGCTGCAACGCATCCCACCAACTGAGCGCAACGGTAGAGTCCACACCAGCACGGTCACTGTAGCAGTGCTAGACCCATCCAACACACAGATCATTGACATCAAAGACAAAGATCTGCGCATAGAATGGTTTAGCGGAACAGGCGCAGGTGGTCAACATCGCAACAAGCACCAAAACAGCTGCAGATTGACCCACTTACCAAGTGGCATACTGGTCACAGCACAGACTCGCAACAGAGACAACAGCTACAAGCAAGCACTGGATGACATCAGGGCTAGGTTAGAAAAGCTGGCTGCTGACCAACACATGACAGAATCCAGCACAGCCAAGAAGATACAAGTTGGCAGCGGGCAGCGAGGTGACAAGATACGTACCATACGCTTCCAGGATGACCGTGCTACCGATCACCGTACCGACAAGCGCATCAAAGCCTCAGACTACATGCGAGGCTGCATGTATCGGCTTTGGCACTAATGCCGTGCTGCTTGTTATGACCTAGCAAGCAGCACAACCCCACCTTTTGAACTTAAATACAGTATGATCGTAGAATCCGCACCAGATACACTAAAAGGCAGCTTTACTCCCAGCTTGCAGATAAGCAAGCTGTGGATGTGTTCAGTACTAAAACGCCTAATGCGCAAAGAAAATATCAATCAATTCAATAAGGTATATTCCTTAGGTAGTTGGTATGGTAACATGGCACTGTTCATGCTGATCAAGCAAGTTCCGTTCCATACTATGGTTGATGTAGACTTGGATCCCAAGCACTTGGCCGTAGCAGAAAAGCTCATGCCTCGGCTGCACAAGCAGGGTAGATTGATCAGCATCGCAGGTGACTGCAACAGATTGAACTATGACATACAAGAGCCCAGCTTGGTGATCAACAACAGCACCAATAACATGCGCAATGCTGGTTGGTTAGATCGCATACCTAGTGGTACTTGGGTAGCACTGCAGGGGCGAAGCGACGAACCACAAAACCGATTCAACGTAGTGCACAGCTGGAAAGAGTTTGATGCCGAATATCCATTAGCGGATACCATGTTTACTGGACAAGTATCGCTTAAAGACCCCGACGACAAATACACTCGCTGGATGAAGATCGGCATCAAGTGACCCATAAATATCCCAGCAAGGAGACGTTATGAGCATTTTAATTGGTGCAGGGCAGCGATATGATCGCGTGATAGGTGTCGGCGGCATCACTACCAGCACCGACGGATATCTGTGGAGCAGCGAATCTGAGATAACGCAACCGTTCCCTGCTAACATGCGAGCACAGGGTATTGCAACAAACGGTGGTAGCAACGTATACGTGGCTATCAGTGACAGTGGATTTGCTGCAACCAGCACTGATCTCACCGTTTGGCAGAACACTAGGTTGCTGGACAACAATTTCACTGCGCTGGGCATCAGCTGGGGCATCAATGGCAGCGGCGCCAGACCGGTGTTTGCTGTAGCCGGATCGCGCATCTATAACGATGATAACACGTTACCAGGCGAATACGAGTTAAATGATCAAGTAGCTGAGATTTTAATCAACGAAACTGGTAGCATCTATACTTGGGATCAAGCATTTACCCATCCCTATAAGAACAGTTGGTTCCACAATGTTCGCTATTTTGACAATATCATGGTCAACGGTATCAGCACAAGTGTATGGGTGGCAGTAGGTCATGTAGCAGGACAGCCTGACATCTGGTACAGCGAACTGATCAACTGGGACATCATCACAGGTGCACCAGACACTAGTACATGGCAACAAGTAAGCATACCCAGCAGTTTCGTGAACCGACCGCTTTACGATGTCGCGGTGTACGACGGCATGCTGTATTTCAGCGGCAGGGGTGTGGTGATCAACACTGATGATCTCGGGGACCCTGTGTGGAACGAGAGTCCGTTCTTTAATGGTGTTAGTAATTTGATCACCCCGCCCAACAGCATGCTAGTTGGACAACCAGTTACTAGTAGTACCAATACAGAACTAGGTACTAATTTCAGCATTGCTGCTGCACTGCCAGAGGATGGTAAATCCAACAATCAGTTGGACTTTGTTGGCATAGCAGTTAACCCAGCAGGTGATTTAGCTGCTGTGAGCAGCGGTACTATCATATTCAGCAATGACAGGGTTGGATGGACCACGTTCTCAGACTTAGGGTATTTCTTTAGATCTATCATTTGGTTTGAAGACCATTGGGTAGCTGGTGCATACAGCACGCTGACAGAATATACTTACTGGACCAGCACAAATGGGACCGTATGGTTACCGTGGAACAACGGTGTACAAATGTATGGGTTAACCATAGCTGCATGATTACATGGCAATGCAATACTGTAGGCAATCACCTACTAATAGGGTCACCCAATCTAGCAGCCTACCAACCATTTGATATTGATAATTGGTGTGAAAAATGGGCCTATAGGCTGCAAGATTTAGACACTAAAGTTTTAATAGTACACCAGCTAGCAATAGAATGCCTCAAGACAGTACCACTTGATCACATAGCAACTGCCTGGGCAGCCAATCCAACTATTGTAGTATTAGATGACGAAGGTATAGCTACTAGCTTGATTGAAATCAGCGGCATTCTAGATAAATTGCGCCGCCTTGGTATACCCTACCGCCGTATGATGATATGGAGCGATGCCGGACCTCAATCCGGCGCTAAAATTGCAAGTGGGCAGAGCCTCACTGCTTTTAGCAACCCAGACACCAATTGTGTGGCAACTTATAGCCAGGAGGTTTCGCACCATTGGGTTATGCTAGCTAGAGTACCGCGGCGGCACAGGATCATAGCAGCATGCGAGATAATTGATAGAAAGCTACAGGCGTTTGGACACATGAGCTGCGGCAGCGGTGGGTACGAGGACTATACCTACGGTCAGAAAGAATTCCAACTAGTACCAGAACGCTTGCGACCAATATTCCCTATATACCTAGACGGACCAGTTGCGTACTCAGACCCTGCTGTACACATTAACAGCGTATTGCATCCTGCTGTTACGGGTGCGTTTGTGCAACTAGTATGCGAAAGCAACTGGGAAGATCCAGATACAGCAGTTAGTGGTAGATGGAAAAACATGCAACTGACTGAGAAATCTAGCAAACCTTTACTCTTAGGTCAGCTGTTCATATTGAACAGCGCTGCTGGCACTGTTGCTGCACTGCGCGATCTCGGATTTGATTGCTTTGATGATGTAATAGACCATACATATGATAGCCAGCCAGATGCACTGCTAAGAGTTAATCTAGCAGTTGACCAGCTGCAGTTGATATGCGAAAAACCATTGACCTACTGGCAACAGTGGCGTAGAGTACACGAATCAAGATTGCTGCGCAATCGTCGGCTGTTCGTGGAAATATCTAGCGATATGGCTGTGATCAATGCGCAGCGATTTCGCCAAGCTATAAAACACATTGACAACGCAGTGATCTAACGTTACAATCAGATATTGTTAACTTTTGGAGATTCAATATGAGCATCGGAAGCCTCAGCGAGAGCGACAAGGCAAAGGTAAAAGAACTGATCAATCAGGGGGTTGCTGTCACACGCGACGTAGAAACCCTGAAGGAAGGTCTGAAGGAAACTGTTGACGCGATTGCAGTAGAGCTAGAGATCAAGAAAGCAGTACTAAACAAGGCTATCCGCGTGGCGTACAAGATGCAAGAAAATCGCGATGCAATCGCAGACGGCCGCGACGAACTGGATGAGATTGAAGAGATTTTGATGATTGCTAACAAAAGCAAGTAATAAAAAACTTTCAAATAAAAATTAACAAACCGCAGAGATATTGTTTTGGGGTTTGTCATTGTACAATACATTAGCAAGGTTGGCCGGCCACAAGCGGTAAGGAGAATAAATGAGTTATGTAGACGCACTGTTAGACAGAGAACGCAATACTATCTATGTGGTCGAAAGGTCTGCTAAGGGCGAAAGACAGTTTGTAGAACATCCCACACGCTATGTGGTATATTGGCCCAGTGAACGTGGTAAGTACACCAGTATATTTGGTACCAAGCTAGAAAAATTCCAAACAGCTAAGGACAAAGAATTCAAGCGCGAACTGGGGGTATTACCCAAGGGCAAGCTGCATGAAAACGATATCAATCCAATCTTTCGCTGTCTTTATGACAACTACCGAGATGCAGCGCCCACTGACCTACACGTAGGGTTCTTCGACATTGAGGTGGACTTTGACCCACTGCGCGGTTTCAGTAGCCCAGATGATGCGTTTGCAGCAGTTACAGCTATTAGTATCTATCTAAATTGGATGGAACGAAACTTCACGCTAGTGCTTAAACCCAAGGGCATGAGCGACGCTGCAGCACAGGCTATTGTGGAAGAGTTTCCAGATACTATGCTATGCTCAGACGAAAAAGAATTGTTGCACATCTTTCTCACGCTGATTGAAGATGTTGATGTGCTTACAGGTTGGAACAGCGAAGGCTTTGATATTCCATATCTGTACAATCGCATCATACAAGTGCTAGGCAAAGACGAAACGCGACGGTTATGCTTGTGGGGTAAGCATCCTAAAAAGCGCGAGTATGAAAGCTATGGCCGACAGACTATTACCTATGACCTAGTTGGTCGAGTGCACTTGGACTACTTACAGCTGTATCGCAAGCATACCTATCACGAGATGCACAGCTATCGACTAGATGCGATTGGCGAGTACGAAGTTGGCGATCACAAGACGCAGTATGAAGGCACGCTGGATCAGCTGTATAATAATGACTTTAAGAAGTTCATTGAATACTCGCGCCAGGACGTTATGCTGTTGGTTAAGATCGATGCTAAGCTAAAGTTCATTGATCTAGCCAACAACTTGGCACATACCAACTGTGTGTTGCTGCAGACTACCATGGGAGCTGTGCAGCTGATTGACCAAGCTATTGTGAACGCTGCACACGATTTGGATCTCATGGTACCTGCTAAGTTACGTGAAACTGAAGCACAGAAGGAAGAACGCTGGGCAGAAGAAGAAGAGATGGGCGGCTCTGTGGTTGGTGCATATGTTGCTGATCCCAAGCCGGGCATGCATGATTGGATCGGCGGAGTTGATATTAACAGTCTGTATCCCAGTGTGATTCGTGCATTGAACATGAGCCCGGAGACTGTGATTGGACAAATACGCCCAGATCTCACAGATGCTTTTATCAAGCAGCAGGTGGCAAATAAAAAGACATTTGCTGACGCATGGAACAGCGTGTTTGGTAGTCTTGAGTATCAAGCCGTGATGGAACAGAACAACAACATACTAACGCTGGACTTTGAAGACGGATCTAACGCTACAGTGACTGCTAAGGAAGTGTACGACTTAGTTTGGAGCAGCGGCAGGACACTAACACTGAGTGCAAATGGTACTATCTTTGACTATAGCAAGCCTGGTCTAATTCCGGGTGTGCTTACACGTTGGTTTGCCGAGCGTAAAGAACTGCAAGCAGAATACAAGAAATGGTCCAAGCTGGCCGACGAAGCCAATGATCCGGACACCAAGACACATGCCAAGAAGCAAGCAGTGTTCTATGACCAACGACAGCTGATCAAGAAGATTTTGCTCAACAGTTTGTACGGTGCTATTGGTAATCCTGGATCGCGTTGGTATGATCCGCGTGTGGCACAAAGCACTACGCTAAGTGGACGCTGTATTGTGCGACACATGGCAGGCAAGATCAACGAAATCATTGCTGGTAGCTATGATCACACTGGTCAAAGCATTGTATATGGTGACACTGACAGCGCGTATTTCACAGCTTTTGAAGTTATGCGCGGTCAAGCAGAGTTTGCTGACTACGCATGGACCAAAGAAAATGTAATTGATCTCTATGACAAGATTGCTGACATGACCAATGCCAGCTTTCCGCAATTTATGAACGATGCGTTTGGTGCACCAGAAATCAACGGCAAGATCATCAAGGCAGCACGCGAACTCTGTGCGATCAAAGGCTTGTTTATTACCAAGAAGCGTTATGCAGTGTTGATCTACGACAAAGAAGGCAAGCGCAAGGATCAAAATGGCAAGCCGGGTGAGATCAAAGCCATGGGATTAGATCTCAAGCGCAGCGATACTCCAAAGACTGTGCAAGACTTCCTACAAGAAGTGTTGGTTGGAGTGCTGACCGGCGCTGATAAAGCCGGTGCTATGGAAATGATCATGCGCTTTCGTAAAGAGTTCCGCAGCTGGCCCGGTTGGGAAAAAGGTTCACCCAAGCGTGCTAACAACATCACTAATCATGCCAAGAATCAAGAAATCTCAGAAAAGGTCACGTTCGGAAAAAACAACGTGGCTACTAAGAAGGTGATGATACCCGGACATGTGCTAGCTAGCCTTAACTGGAATAAGCTCAAGAAGATCTACAGTGATCATTATAGCATGCCAATCCAGGACGGTCAAAAGGTGATCGTGTGCAAGCTGTTGCCAAATCCAAGCGGTATGACCAGCGTGGCATATCCAACTGACGAGCTCAAGCTGCCACAGTGGTTCAAGGAGTTGCCGTTTGATCACGATGCTATGGAAGCAGCGCTGATAGACAAGAAGCTGGACAACTTGTTGGGTGTGTTGAAATGGAACATCAACGAGCACAAGGCCAACACTAGCTTTGAAGATCTGTTTAGCTTTTAGTGCAGGCATTGACAATCATAACACTGTCAAGTATCATGTTACAGAGGATATCACATGGCAAATAAGCAGACAACCGCAGCAGATGTTGCGACAACATACACGCAGCATCTACCCGTGACTAGTAACGGGATACGATACACACCAGACGAGCTCAAGACACTAATGGAAGCTATCCAGATAGCACCCAGCTGGATGAGCAAGCGTTTCATCATGCAAGAACTATGTGGCTGGACTGAAGAGCGTGTGAAGCTCAACGTCAAGCTCAAGCATGAAGAAGATCAGCAATCACAAATTGGCAATAAGTCAGGAGCATTTAGGTAATGAAGGACTACATCCAGGATCTAACCAAATACGTAGTGTCAACAGGATTCTTTGACAAGATCAAGATCACTGCTGATCAAAAGGCCATCAAGGTAGAAGCACTTGAGAAGGAAAAGGAAGTAGTACTTAAAGGCAGCTTCACTAATCCAATGGCCGAGATGGATGGCGAGTTTGGTCTTAGCAACCTCAGCTTGCTGGGTCACATTGCTAGCGACAGCGAGTTTAACAGCAAGGACTCTACTGTTGAGATCAAGTATGAGACCAAGAACGGCGAAAAGGTTCCAACTGAGCTTGCGTATCAGAACAAGAGCAAGAGCTATATCAACTATCGCTTTATGAGCAAGCAGCTGATCCCAGATCAACCCAAGTTCATGGAACCTGCTTGGGACGTAACTATCAAGCCAAGCAAGAGCAACATCCAGCAGTTTGGTTGGGCTAGCGCAGGTCTCGGTGCGTATGAACAGTACTTCATTCCCAAGATCCAAGACGGTCAGTTGAAGTTCTTTATTGGTGAGGAAGATGCTGCTAGCCAGCGCGGCGGCGTTGTGTTTGCAACTGACCTAACTGAGAAGTTTGAAGCACAGCACAAGTGGAAGATCGCGCAGATCATGGCTGTGCTCAAGCTGAGCGAAACTGCAGACTGCGAGATGTCGTTTAGCAGCAAGGGTGTGATCCAGATCACGCTGAACACTGGGGTTGGTACGTATCGCTACATCTTCCCAGCTAAGGTGCGCTGATGAACGACGCTTATCTGTTGCTGCATCCCTACGATGCAGTAGACGCTTTTCACGAGGCATTTGGTTTGCCTCGTGGAGACGCCCCGGCACTGCCCAGCCAAGATGTAAGAGATCTGCGCAAGAATCTCTTAGCAGAAGAATGGCAAGAATACACAGATGCCGAATCAGCAAACGACCTGGTAGAGATAGCTGATGCGCTGGCTGATATCATCTACATCGCCTGTGGCACTGCTGTGGCATACGGCATACCGCTGGACAAGGTGTTTGCCGAAGTGCATCGCAGCAACATGGCCAAGCTGGTAGATGGCAAGGTCATACGCAGAGAAGATGGTAAAGTCTTGAAGCCTGCAGGCTGGACCCCACCAGATGTCAAAGGCGTGCTAGGGCTTTAACAAAAAGGTTCATCAGCGTTATAAATAAGTGATGCTGATGAACGAACTCACAGAGGCCGATGAGCCCAAGAAGAAAAAGGCCAATGAGCCTCGCTCTTCTCAAACCCAATTCAAAGAACCAGAACCAGATGAACTAGACTGGGGCTCAATGTTTGATGAGCCCGAGTCTAAACCCATTGCCAGAGTAGAGCCACCTAAGGGCAAGGAAGATTTCAAAGCAGCGCCAGAAGCGCCTAACTTGCGCAAAGCATCAGCAGCAACTACTGCTCGCGCGGCAGCTAATATTACTCCGACTGATCAGATGCGCGATATGCTAAGCCGTATCAACGTGCCAGATGATGCTATAGCCAATGAACCAGAGATGCCGGGCGACGTCGATCACGAAGAAGCAGTGCCAGAACCGCCGCCACCGTCAGGTGTGCCTGCTCGTATTAGCACTGCTATAGCAGCCAGTGATCCCAGCGCGATCAATCCAGAGTGGCATCAGATCAAGAACTTACCGGGCTACATGCAACGTCCGATACGTGCTATGGGCCGTGCATCATTAGGCGAATTCACTGATACTCCGATTGAAGAAATCAGTCTCATCGCCAATCTAGGTGGACAGGGTCCAAACAGTGATCGCGAAGTTTCGGGTGTTGCTGGTTGGCTCAAGACCAATGCCAAGAAGATAGACTCGGCCAACATGGATTTTGGTGCAACCATACCGGGCTACGAAGCACAGACACAAGTTTATGCCACAGCTGGTATGCGGTTCTTAGTGGTGCGCGATTTTGCTGGTGGTTACATCTACGCCTGGCCTGATACTACTAACGATCAGATAGCCGGCGATACTGCTAAACCATTGCGACTGCGATAATCTAGAACTGGCTGTATGATTAGATCGGCCGCAGCTGCTACTGATATGTAATCTGCTTCTGTGAAGTGTGGGTACTTGGCCAGTATCTTATCAGTACCAACATATGCAAACCAAACATACTCAACTTTACAGTTGTAGCCTTGTATCTCGTTAACAGTTGATTTAAGTGCTTTTTTCTGTGCAGAATATTGCAGTAGATGCAAATGAGATTCACCTAGCATCACTTCTGCAATACGGCTACCGACATTGACGATCAGCTTGGAGCAGTCTTTCCATTCTGTGAACAATTCTATCAGAAGATCTACTTGACCATATCCAGCAGCTGCATTGTTAATAAACACATCACAGGCTCTTGCAGCATTTATGATCTTTTTTCGTGATGCACGTTCGGTGATATCGTAACCATTGGAAAGGCTAAAACCCAGATTATCTGGGTTAAACCTGCTGTATATCTCTTGACCAATACTACCAGTATGTCCGGTTATAGCTATCACTGTTCGCTTTCCAACACAATGTTGTATATCTCAGACCAGTCCTTAACTACCTTGATACGATCATGTTCATAAGTGTAGTTGTGTCCGTGCGCTACTAACAAGCTTTTCAGTCCTAACGTATCGCCTAGCACTGCATTTTCGGTCTTGTCTTCGATCCAAAACAGTCCGCTGTCCTTGTACGGTGCTAGTGCAGCGTCTTTGTCTGCACCAGTTGCCAGGAACTTAAACTTGCGGAATGCAGTTTCGCCAAACAGCTTGCGGAGATTCTTCTTGCGCAGCTTTTGTGCATAGGGATTAGTGCTAAGGCTAGTAACCACATCAAACACGTATCCGTGTTTCTCATGCAGCATCTTTACGTAGTACGTAGCGTCGCGCAGCGCAGGTAGGAACCCGATAGCAGCACTTTCGTTGAACAGCTTGATCAGCTTGCGGCTATCCTCTTTGGTGATACCGTAGCGTAGACCCATGTCATACGCTGTAGCATGTTCTGCCTGCAACTTGTGACCATGCTCTTCCATCCAGACCTCAAAGGCCCATTCCCAGTTGAGCAGTACGCCGTCTGCGTCAGTTACAATGACCTTATTTGACATGTTTGATCCCTGTGTATGTTTCATGCTTTAACATAGCATGCTATACAGATATTGTCAAATGGTTTTAGTGTTGTGTAATATCTCTGAAATAGTTTTAGAAAACTTATTTGGTCCGCCAAACGCTTGCAGGATACTATCCCACTTTTCAGAATCACTAGCCGAACCATCTATGTTAGATACCATGTAATCAATCATGTCTTGATCTATGTTCCCTTTGGTAGCTGCCAATAACATTTTACGATCAGCTGCGTCGGTAGCTAGACCGTAAAGTGTATCGTTTAGCTTTTCTAACTCAGAGTCGGTAATAGTAACTTTGCTAACGTCATCAAGGTTAGTTGGTATAAAAGGTGTGTAATCTTTTGGTGTCAATCCGCTAATATATTGCACCAGTCCTTGATTATTGCCGCCTTCGATCCAGCTGTGCGGACCAATTCGTATGAGACGTATCTGATCCTTGTCTAGCGCATAATACAAGATTATCGTGCCAAATATCAAATGATAATGCCAGTAGCCATGCAGCGATCCGTATTTTAAGATGTAATCTTTCTTGCTCGATGACTGATCTGGTGCAGAATGTCGCTTGAACTCTATTAATTTGTTTAGTTTGGATACTATCTCTGGGTGTTCAGCTGATATAGCTTTAAGATCTGTTCTAAACTGATCGGTGGCTACTGGTCGTCGATCAAAGCTTAGTATTTCATCTATTCTCATGACTTGACAGTTACGCGATTTAACTGTTCCAACAGCGCACGTTCTGATCCAAATCGAGCTATGTATTGCTCGGACAGGTTAGCAGTTTGCTTTTTGTTTGCAAGAGCATGCTTCACAACAGCTAGAATCTCTTGCGCAGTTGGAGTGTCGTGCCAGTCAGCTTCTGTATCGCCTAGCATGTTAATCAGTTCGCGGCGCTGTTTCTTAGCTGCAACCTTGTTGCGCAGCTGATCCATGTGCGCTTGTTGCGACTGTTGATCAAAGAGTGCGTTATGCATGATTGACTCCCTTGCAGCTTGTATTTATATTAGTAATATAGCACAGGCTAGCAGAGTGTCAACCAATCATTTGCCTTTGTGATCATTGACAATTTTCACGTAATTCAGTCGAGTTTCTGCTAGATCTGGACGGTGATACATGCGCCCGTGCGCCTTGACCTTAGCTGTGATTCGCACTCGCTGCATTGGTTCAATCTTGACCTTTTGGAAGAAGCTAACCATGCAACCATCATCGGTTATAGCAGTGTGATTGTAGGTGCTCCAGTTTTGATTATAGCGCGAGCTCAGTATCTGAACAGCTACATCTACTGTGTGGTTAACAGGCGCAAGCACAGTGTCTCGAGCGCGGTCCATGATCGCATCGGTATCAGCTTTGTCCCGCACACTGTCAGCCATGGTAGTGATATAACACATCGTCTTGAGATCCTGCAGAGCCACTGCATCACTATGCAACATGGCTGCAACCTTGCTACGGAACTCGTTTTGATCATCCTGCAGTGTGCGCATCACGTTGTCGTTGATCACTGTGTCTCGATCAACTTCGGCTGCTGCACGGATATCATCTGTGATTTCCAGAGGCAATGACAGCGGTATGCTGTTTACTGAAGCATATGCAGGACACCGCGCTACAACATTGTTGCGCACAGTGGTGTACAAGCTAGGGACGATCACATCTCCAATGTTCACATTCTGATGCGGCACTGCGTCAGTGGCATAGATGGGATCATATACCACATTGCGATTGGCTCGATCGGCCCAGCCCTGTTCGCGATACAGCTTCCAAGCAGCAGTGATCACCTCAGTTACCATCACGGTGTTTAGATTAGCAGTCTTGTCACTGATCATGGTCATCTCCGTTTATTTACAACAGTTCGACTGGGTAGTTGCTGCCATAGGTCTTGAGTGCAGACTCGCGAGCGATGCTGCGAATGGTTTCACGAAGCCGGCGGTGATTCTTGACCACCTGCTCCATACCAGATTTAAGTGTGATGTTATAGGGTGCATCGCGCAGCACAGCACGTATCTCAGGAGGGAACGAGTCAAACCGCTCCATCGCTTCGCGCTTGGTACGATACACATCTGCTATACCAGCTGCGACATAACCGTTTGTGTTCTGAGTCATGTGCAGTCTCCGCTGTGCTATTGCCTATACCATACAATAGCACAGCTCTGCTGTGTGTCAACCAGTTTATTCGGCCGAGTCGTTGTTTACTTCTGACTCTGTAACATCATTATCTGATTCAGAGTCGTCAGCATCGTCGTAATCCCACATGGCACGATTAACCATGATATCTTCTAGATCCCAATGATCACGAATGTCCTTTGGTACCTCAGTGAGGTCAAGATCTTCTAGCTCGTAGCAGTCGTCGTCATCCTCACTTGTGTACTTGCCGACAAATCCAATACCCTCTTCTAGATAGTGTGCTTCAACAGTAAATCCATACTCGTCGGTCATGGTACGATAGAACTCAACCGGAGGTGCCCAGGCTGTGTCAAAGCTAAGGCCAATCATAGTGCCGCCTGGGTCTGGCCCTTCTGCATCTTCCCAGATCTCTTTAATGTCCCACTTAGTGCCCCAGTTAGCAACGCACCAATCGTACCAGTTCTTGTAGCCGTGTTCTTCCTCGTTATGTTCTTCCCAGGCTTTTACGCGAGCACTGTAGTCATCACCGGCCGGCACTCCGGCCAACAGCTCTAATGGGCAAGGATCAAACTCGTTAAACAATTCGCCGCGCTTATAAGCAGCAAACACCCGCTGTACCTGAGCAGGATCTGCATGTGTAAACTCTACAAAATTTGAACACCAGTTGGGCAAGGCCAGTCTCCTCTGATTCTATGAATTCTGTTTACCACGCAAGCCGCATGGTGCGGTTTGCATTTCGATCATCGCGAGTCTGCATGCGACCAAGGAACCACGGATCAATGTTGAGATTGCGAACCAGTTCCTGTGCGCCTTCAAGGCTGCGACAAGTAGTAATGACTTCGTCTTCACCAATATACACTTGCCAAAGTTCGCGCTCTGGGTTGCGTTTGGTAGCATATGGACGAATATGGTAGTCGTTGCGTTGCTTAGCCATCAGCATTTAATCCCTATATTGGCGAGCATCATCTGTGCTTCGGTGCAGTCGTTTTCGTCTATGTCGCATTCCATGATTTCCATGGCCAGCATGATCAGCTGCAGTTGGTTAATCTCATCTGTCCAATGTGGAGCACGATGAGGCTGTGTCCAGCTGTAGCTGATGTTCCAGGAGCGAGGATCTTGTTCGTTCATCGGTAGCTGTCCGGATTCATTTGTTTGATCTGTATAGTGCGCTGTTGCATAGCAGCTTGCCGCACCAAGAAATCTACCCAAGCATAGGGAGTATCGCCAGCTTCCCACCCATGCAAGTGGCGCTTGGGGTGTAGTTCCAATGGCAACATCTTGCGCTTGCTAAACTCTAACAATACCATATCGCGCCATTCCTGGAAGCTAGTATTCCTGTAAGTATGCACTTTGCTAGCCACGTTAACTCCTTTTGCACCGGTAATCTTACGCCTCATTATTACAATAGCATATCTGTAGACAGTGTCAACCATTATCATAGGCGTTTACAAGTCCATTTTGTGACTCTGACAGTGCGATTGTTGTCTCTGATGTCTAGCTCACCCACGCCTTCAACCATGTCAAACTGTCCTAGTGGCACACCGCAAGGAAAGATCAGCTCGTGGAATTCGCGACGATCTGTGCCCAGGGTACAGAAGGTTATGTAATCCTTCTTGCCCTTGTGCCAACCCCTACAGAACATGCGATGTGTGGCCACCAATCCGCAAAATGTGATGGTCCTGCCCAGTTCTGTGCTGTAACAACCGGGCATGAACTCATCATGCGTCCAAAAACCACGAGCTCGGATCTGATCAGCATGGCTGTCAAATATGGGTACTTGCCAATTGCTGTTGCGCAGAGTGTTGCCATCTACTCGCCACGGGCGCTTGTTACCCTGTATGTGCCATCCTGTGGCTTTGGCTTGCTCCATGTGCACCCAGGGTCTATACATGCTGTTGTTGTTCTCCAGCGTGCTGAGCCAGAATTTCTGGGGGTTGTGTACTTTTTCATAGGCCAGGCCCCAGATCAAATTGGCAAGGTTGATAGCATGTGCTTTACACAGTCCAAACCCACCCATGTTGCCAAACAGTTCCATGATCTGAGCCTTGCGGGGACTATCGCCAATCTTCTGTAGGAAGTCCAAGCACAGTTCTTCGTTGCCTTTGATGAATGCTCTGCGATACATGTCGGCCACATACGCATCGCAGTTCAGTTCTTCCATGATCATTGCGATGGCATCTTCGTCAAAGATCAAGCCATTTTCATACTTGAGATCGCCGTATGGTGCGTCATTGCTCATGAGATCACGAAAGAACACGCCCTTGGTGCGACCAGTCATGGCAGCAGGGCGTATCAGCGCAGTGGCTATGGTTAGGTCGCGCTTGTTCTTGACCTTGAGCGCACG